>ENA-OZTB01000005-OZTB01000005.1-human-gut-metagenome-genome-assembly--contig:-NODE-5-length-45303-cov-7.120337_pt1 | contig 45303 bp, 47 predicted proteins | sample MGYA00244132_ERZ653986 | MGnify/ENA primary metagenome ERZ653986 (study PRJEB26926, sample SAMN06164561) | human gut metagenome | biome: ENVO:00009003; feature: ENVO:2100002; material: ENVO:00002003...
CGAGATCTGCGCATGTCTCGTGGGCTCGGAGATGTGTATAAGAGACAGATATAAATCATTGATAGTAACTCTATAGCTCATTTTATAATGTCGAGCAACAGCATAAGTTCCTTTATAATCAAATTCAATTATATAATTAACCTTTTCAGAAATACGATATTTAACATCAAAACCTAAAATATTATCAAAACAATATGAAAGCAAATTGGGCTCTAATGGATTATTAAAATAATCGATCTCTGTTTCTTCATTTTCAGTTCTAACCGTATTATCTGTTACAGCTGAGATATCTTTCAGCAAAAGTTTAATTTGATTTATGATTGTTTCCATTTGTGCTCAACCTCATTTATATACAAGTTAAAAGTATCATTAAAATAATTCTTGCATGTAGTATATCATAATTTGTTTTTAAATAAAAGAACCCAAATAAACAATAAATCCGAACGCATCACCAATTAAGGTAATTGTGTTCGGATTTATCGCTCTTGGCAGGGGCAGAAGGACTTGAACCCTCGGCACGCGGTTTTGGAGACCGCTGCTCTACCAACTGAGCTATACCCCTATATTATGCGGTTTAATAGTGGTGGGCCAGCAGGGACTCGAACCCCGGACCGTCCGGTTATGAGCCGGATGCTCTAACCAACTGAGCTACTGGCCCCTATTCAAACCGCTTAAATATTATATAGTTATAACGCCGATATGTCAAGACATTTTTTTGTTTATATAGATTTATTTTTATGAAAAATCAAAAATAGGGGGGCATCGCCGAAAATAAATATAAGTCGTGAGTATTATCGCTTGTGACAATCGCTTACAAAAAATGGGAGCTCATATTTCAGAGCTCCCATTAAATTTTTTCGATTATTCCGGAAGTGTTTCAACTTCAATACTTGCTTCTACTATATGGGAGCTGTGAACCTTTTCATAAATAGGCTCAAGGCGTTCCTTTGTAAGCGGATATGCAAATTTGTAAAGAATGAAAATGAGCGTGTATGTAATCGCAGGGATAAGCGTACAAACCTTGAGAATACCCTCGCTGACACCCTCGACATAGCCTGCGTTGGCCATTATCTGAACATCATAGCCAACCTTGCCGAGAAGCATAAGTCCGCCGTAGTCTGCGATTGTCTGACCGAGCTTGCGGCAGAAGGTATAAACTGCGTAAATTGCGCTTTCGCTCTTAATACCTGTTTTGTACTCCTGATAGTCAATAACATCCGCAACAACTGCCCAGTTTGTAATTGAAACGAAGGAGTAACCAAAGCCGATAATGAACAATAAAATCATAAACAGCCATGACTGATCTCTGCTAGGCTTAATAACAAAGCAAGCGATTGCAGCTGCAGCAGAGAAGAAAGCACCAACTGCACTTAACTCTTTTTTGCCGTATTTCTTAACGAGCTTCGGAACAAACGGAATCATAAGCGCCATAGGAAGATACTGTGCGATCGTACCTATTACCGAAAGGCTTGTATTACAGAAATAGTTTTTGTAAAGGTATTGGTTAAGTGAAGCAAACTGAAGCTGACCGCTGATAAGAATACCTGTAAGTGCAAGAACAACAAACGGTCTTGACTTGAGCATACCGAGATATGTTTTTTTAAGGTCAACATGCGGATCTGTCTCTGACGGTACACGTTCTTTGGTTGTTGCGTAGCAGGAGAAATAGAAAATAATTGCACACGCTGCCATAGCAACCGCAAATAAAAGCATTCCCTTTGAATTTGCAACGTTGTATGTTCCGCCGTTTCCATCGCTGACTTTTGTGTAGATGATGAAAGGTGCGAGGAGCAGGGGAGCAGCACCGCCGATTCCGCCGCCGATTGTCCTGAAGGTGGAAAGCAAGGTTCTGCCCTCGGGATCGTCTGTGATAACCGATGCAAGCGAGCCGAAAGGTACGTTCATTCCCGTGTAGAGCATACCGAACGCAATGTATGTAACATATGCGAACAGGAGAATTACCCAATCACGATTCGTGAACTTGCTTATATCCATAAAGCAGATAAGCTGGGATAAAGCAAGGGGAATTGCAAGCCACTTTAAATAGGAACGGTATTTTCCGTCCTTGTTTGGTCTTTTTTTTGCAACAATCGAGCCCCACATCGGGTCATTGATAGCGTCCCAAAGACGGGTTATCAAGAACAGATTTGCAACCTTGTTGGTAGCAATTTGCAAAACATCCGTATAAAAGACTTTAAGGAACGACGAAACATAAGTCAGCACGAACAGGTTACCTGCGTCGCCGAGCATATATCCCATGCCTTCCTTAATGCCGATTTTATTCGGATGAACGCTTTGAGTCTCGGTGTTGTTTTCTTTTGTTTTTTTCAATAGAATCACCCCTAAAATGATTTAAATCCATTATATCATTGTAACAGATATAAATCAATCTGTAATTTGTAAGTTGACATTGATAAATAAATAATGCATAATATTATAAAATATTGTCACATAAATATAAGTTTGTTTTGTTGTATATTATGAGGGGGAAATATGATAACACTTTATATGTCGTTTATTGACGATGTATAATATCGACCAAAAAAATGAACAAGTAAATTCAGGAGGATTATTATGAAAAGTAAGAGCAAAAAGATTTTAATAACTATTGCAGTTGTTTTAGCTGTAATTGTGTTGGGAGCCTTTGGAGTCTTTTATTCGGAAAGCACGGTATTTTCGGATTTGTTTTCGAAAAACCCCGAAAAGGAAGTACAGGTTTTAGAAGCGCAGTATAAAATAAATCATAAGGACAAAACACTGATTTTTCTCTGCTCGGCGTTACAGGATGACAGCTTGTATGAAAACAAAGAATACACGGAAAAGCTTGTTACATACGGCGAAATGTATTTGAAATCGGATGTAGGTAAATCCGATGTCAGCTTCCACAGTCAATATCTTACCGCCTTACAGGCTTTAGGAATGAATGAGAAATTTGAAACGGAATGTCGTGCATGGTTTTCAAATATAACAACCACAAATGAGCTTGTATGGCTTTGTAACGCTCTTTATTCTGTAAATATAAACGGGGCAGGCAGTGAAAAGAATTTCATAAAAGCTTTTTCAAAAGAGGTTTTGGAAAGCGGAAAAATTTCAAGCGAAAATAAGCAGGAATATGATGTATTAGTAAGCAGATTTACCGAGCTTGCCAAAGAGTAAACAGTAAAAAGACGATTGCAATGCAATCGTCTTTTTTGTTGACCTTTGGTACGGTATATTATCTACTTTAACAATCCAAGCTCAATGCGTTGATTCAGCTCCCACAGAGCAGTCTTATTGCTGTCGTATTGAAGTATCTTTTGCGCTTCCAAATATGGCAGCCAAATATATTCTGTATGTTCTTGAGACAATTGCAAAAAAGTGCTTGCTACGCTTACCGCAAATGTGTACTCTGGAATGACAAAACACTCTTTTCCCCATATTGCTTCTGCGTTCTTAAAGCAGTTGGAGGGTATGCTGCAGCAGGTATCGAGCTTGAAAAAGTTACAAGTCTTTGAAATTCCGGCTTCTTCAAAGGCTTCTCTTTTCGCCGTCTTAATGATTGAGATATCTTCATCTTCTCCGCCGCCTGCTATGAACTGCCAAATGCCTATATCACGCCTGCGAAACAAACAGAATTGTGCTTTGCCGTTATCTATGCAATATGGAATGACCAATACCTGATACCTTGCTCGTGCCATTGTCTGCCCCTCTTCCAATAGCAATTTCAAATTATTATATCACAAAAAGAAGATAACCGCAATCTTATGATTGCGGTTATCAATGGCGGAAGCGGTGGAATTCGAACCCACGAGCCCGTGAAGGCTACCTGATTTCGAGTCATTTACGCAAAACAGAAGTTAGCGGAATTTGACGGAAGATAAAGGAAGTTACAGTAAGCCTGAAACCTACCGTGTTTCAAGGCTTTTTTGACTTTTCCAACCCTAAAACCGTGGCAAAATCAATGTCGCAAAGAGACTATGCTTTTCCCCGAGTTCTAATAAAATTCTAAAGGCAAATATTAGAATTTGTCATAGAACAAGACCGATTTTTACCACAATTTCACCCCTTTGTCAGTGCAAAATTAACCCCGGTTCCGCCGCACAACACACAAAGTCATGTAATAAAATAGTCTTATTTAGAATTATTTAATTCATAATATAAATCAAAATTTTCTGTTGAGCGAATACGATATTGCTCTTTGAGAATAGCGAAATCTCGATCAACAATTTCCGCAAGATTAGGCTCATTATCGGAAATATCAATATTACTTATATTGCAGATTTCAGTAAAAACATTTCTTACAACATAATAAATCATCATAGATATTTCAAAATATTGAAGCAATGGATATTTAACATGTATTGTACTACCGTGCGTATATCCGTGACACATTTTGTACAGTCGTTTTATTTCATTTAAAGAATCAGATTGTGTATCGTTGGATTCTCGCATCAGATAATCAAAAATTCCGTATATTGAGTATCTGTTGTTAGATGTTGGATTGTAAGCCGATATGCTATCAAGCCAACCATAGTGCAAATAATCAACCTTACTTTTGGACGATTGATTTTTTCGTTTCTCATATAGTTCATTAAAGTTTTCAGGATATTTTTGACTGCAACAAGATTGCTCTATCTCAAAGTTACTAAATTCATCATAAGCCTTAATAGCCTCTGGATGCTTTTGCAGAATAAGTGTTTTTATGTACAACTCAATCATACCTCGGCACAGAGGATATGAATTACTTAGAAAGTTGTTTTCCATCAAAGTTAAGGCGGATAAAGCAGTACTCACTATGTCACCATAATTAACGGCTAACCAATTACAACTATTATTCAGCAATACGATAGATTTCATGCACATAACAAACAATTCATAAGGAACAGGAAAATACAGAAATTCATCACCGATTATCAGTTGTTTTTTGCGGAAAAATGCACTGCCGTATTGACGAAGTTTAATCTTTTCTATTGTTTCTTTAACTATCTGTTTTTGATATGATTCACTTTTTTCGTTGTTGCGGATTTCTTCTTTTGAGAGGAAGATAGAGTGATGACGGTGTATTCCGACAATCATTCGACATATATCATATTCGGGAGTTTCATCGCGTCCTGTAACAATTCTTTCGCTATCAAAATGGAAATTATAATATTCCAAAAACTGTATGCCCAGTTTAATAATAACAGAACTTTTTATTTTTATTAAGAAGCTACCGTTTATTTTACCTTTAAATAATTGCTTTAAGGTTTTATTAGTTTCTTCGTTTATTACCTTTGGATAAAATGTATTGGGATTGATTGGCGGAATAAGTGAATTGTTCATAGAAAGTTCCTCTTTAAATTGATGTGAGTATTATACCATAAGTCATAATGACATTCAATTAAATTTACAGATTTATTGAATTTAAATACTGTTATCGCTATATTAAATATTGAAAAAGCGAGTTCGATGTGATATACTATATCCGTTAAATTATATCCTTTCTATGAGGTGCGTTTTATGGCTGTCAGTTACAAAAAACTTTGGAAACTTTTGATTGACCACGATATGAAGAAAAAAGACCTTGCAAAGGTTGCAGAAATAAGCAATTACACCATTACCAAAATGAGCAAGGGCGAGAATGTTACTGTCGAAACCCTCGGTAAAATCTGCGCCGCCCTTAACTGCGGGGTGGATGATATTATGGAGTTTATCCCCGATGAAATAAAGGGGGATAAATAATATGGTGTTGAAAAATAAATTAGGAATTACTTCTGCTCCGGAGCTTGCCGAGGCGGAAGAAAGAATCAGCAAAAAGAAAGCGATTGAACTCTTTGAAAACGGGATTCTCGATAAATTAGAGGCAGGCAAATTTGAATCTCTAAAATCAATCCATAAATATCTGTTTGACGATATTTATTTTTTTGCAGGAGAGATACGTACTGTAAATATCTCAAAAGGCAATTTCCGTTTTGCGCCGCTGATGTATCTCGAAGCAGCACTTGCAAACATTGATAAAATGCCTCAGTCTAACTTTGAGGAAATCATCGAAAAGTATGTGGAAATGAATATTGCACATCCGTTTCGAGAGGGCAATGGCAGAAGCACACGCATATGGCTTGACTGCATTTTAAAGAAAGAGATTGGAAAAGTGATTGATTGGAGTCGGGTCGATAAAGAGGACTACCTTCTCGCAATGGAACGCAGTCCGATTAAGGATATCGAAATTAAGCACATCCTAAAAAATGCCTTAACCGATGATATAAACAGCCGCGAGATCTATATGAAAGGCATCGACCACAGTTACTATTACGAGGGATATACAACATTCAAGACGGAAGAATTATAAAAGTCCGTTTTATTGTACATTGCTTTTGCTATAATGTAATAGCATGATTATAAAGGAGTCTTAGCATGAGTTTAAGTTCACATATAAACGAAAAGGCAAATCTGATTTGGGCGATTGCGGACAAGCTTACCGGGGTGTATAAGCCGCACGAATACGGCGAAGTGATACTGCCGCTGACTGTTATTCGCCGTTTCGACTGCATTTTGGCGGATACCAAGGAGACTGTACTGAAAAAGTATGAAGAAGTGAAGGAACTTCCGATGCGTGATATTTTATTGCGCAAGGCTTCCGGATATCAATTTTATAACACAAGTAAATTTACATTTGAAAAACTGCTCGATGATCCGGATAACATCGAGGCGAACTTCCGTGACTATCTCAACGGCTTTTCTCCCAATGTTTCCGAAATAATCGAAAAACTCAAGTTTGACGGCCATATCACCACTATGGCGCAGAAAAACATTCTCTATATTGTGCTGAAGGAATTTACAACACCGCAGGCGAACCTGCATCCCGACCACATTTCCAACCTTGAAATGGGATATATCTTTGAGGAAATCATCCGCAGATTCTCTGAAGCACATAACGAGGACGCCGGACAGCACTATACGCCCCGTGAAGTCATTGAGCTGATGGTAAGCATTCTTTTCTATGACGACAGCAGTTTTCTTGCCGGCGACCGTGTTGCCAAAACCATCTATGACCCTGCCTGTGGAACGGGCGGTATGCTTTCGGTTGCTGAAAACTATTTACATAAGCTGAATGCCGACGCCGAGCTTTTGGCATTCGGTCAGGAAATCAACGATCAAACCTTTGCTATCTGCAAAGCAGATATGCTTATCAAAGGAAATGATGCTACACAGATCCGCAGCGGAAACACTTTATCAGATGATCAGTTTGCCGATCAAACCTTTGACTATATACTCTCTAATCCGCCTTTCGGCAGAGAGTGGAAAAACGAAAAGAACGCCGTAGAAAAAGAAGCAAAGCTCGGTTTTGCCGGCCGTTTCGGCGCAGGGCTTCCCGCTGTCGGTGACGGGCAGATGCTATTTCTTGAAACCGCAATTTCAAAGATGAAGCCGACCGGCAGCCGTGTCGCTATCATCCATAACGGATCGCCGTTGTTCACGGGGGATGCCGGAAGCGGGCCTTCCGAAATCCGCAGATATATTCTTGAAAACGATTTACTGGAAGCCATTATTGCTTTGCCCAATGATATTTTCTACAATACCGGCATTGCGACGTATATTTGGGTGCTTTCCAATAAAAAGCCGTCCCACCGCGTGGGTAAGGTGCAGCTTATTAACGCCAACGGACTGTTTGAAAAGCGCCGCAAAGCGCTCGGCAACAAAAGAAACGATATTTCGCCTGAACAAATAGCTGAAATTACCCGTATTTACGGCGACTTTGCCGAGAACGAAATCAGCAAGATTTTTAACAACGAAGAATTCGGATATTCCAAGATTACGGTGGAAAGACCGCAAAAGGATGAAAATGGAAACCCGATTTTGAAAAAAGGCAAGCCCGTAGCCGATACTTCTCTGCGCGACACGGAAAATGTGCCTTTAACAGAGGATATAGAGGAATACTTCAAGCGAGAAGTACTCCCCTTTGCGCCCGATGCGTGGATTGACGAAAGCAAAACGAAAATCGGATACGAAATTCCGTTTACGCGGTATTTTTACAAGTATGAGGCACCCCGTTCCTCTGCCGAAATCATGGCAGAGATATTGGAGCTCGAAAAAGAACTTGACGGAAGTTTAGGAAAAATATTTAACTAAGCAATTAATGTAGGAGGTATGACCGTGAAGCAGTATTTTGAAAAACAATTGGATACAATGGTGCAGGCTGATATCCAGGCCCAGACATATGCCGACTGTTTTTCGGTCGAAAACCTGAAATACTATCCCACTCAGCTTTATAAGTATCGTGACTGTAAAAAGGATCACAACTTTTCAATGATTGAAGAAGAATATCTGTGGGCTGATATTCCGGCTAATTTTGACGATCCGTTTGATTCGTTGGTAAATCATAAGTTAAAGAGCGAATTACCGGCTATTCAAAAATGGTTGTTTCAACATTTGGGTGAGATTCTATATTATTGTATTCCTCCTAAGGGTATGCAGAAATATAAAAAGGGACAATCTTTGCAATCTTATCTGGATGCTCAGCAGCGTTTTTTGGATTCTTCGGGTAGATATAATGCACAAAAAGCCAAAAAGGTCATGATTGTAGAAACAAAAAAGCTACATCCAATCAAACAAAGAGAAATCCAAAAGGTATATGATAAGTTTGAAAGCCCGGAATTTGAAAAGAAAATGCAGGATTCTATCTGTGGTCTTTTCTTAAAAATTGTGAATGTACTCCGTGGAAAGAATCTTGTGTGCTGTTTGACTGCACGCAAGGACAATCAAAAAATGTGGGAAGATTATGCGGACAAATATGCCGGCTTTGTGATTGAGTATGACTTATCCAAAATTGCGGAACAGTCTGCTTCCTCTTCGGTGCTAGCTCGCACATTCCCGGTTGCTTACTATAAGCGGTTACCAAAGGTTCCGCTATTGCCGTTTATCGAAAGAGCGTTCTATAAAGATCTGTACAGCAGAGACACGAATATTTTCGATGCGGCAAAGAAATTATACCAACAGTTATTGATAAAGAAAGAGGACTACCATAGCGAAGAGGAATGGCGTATTTGGTCTTCCACACAGCGAATTGAATTTCCCATTGTATCTGCAGTTTATATGGGATACAAAATTGACGACATGAGCGCTCAAAGATTGGCAGACATTTGCGGACGTAAACACATTCCGCTTTATAAGCAGGAGATTAATCCTTTTACAGGCAAAATGCACTTCGAACTCGTTCAAAAAGAAGGAATAACGGTATGAGAAAGATGAAAAACAGCGGAATCGAATGGATTGGCAAGATTCCAGAAGAGTGGAATATACTACCTACCAAGCGATTCTTTAGACATACTAAAACAATAGCCTGGGATAAAGTTGATTCATACGAACGATTAGCTTTAACCATGAATGGAGTTATTAAACGTAGCAAAGAAGATTCTGAAGGATTGCAACCAGAAAAATTTGACACATACCAAGTGTTAAAAGTAAATGAGCTTGTATTTAAGTTGATAGATTTAGCTAATGTGAAAACAAGCCGAGTTGGCTTATCTCCTTTCACAGGCATTGTATCACCCGCTTATATAGTTCTTACAAATGAGAGTAATGACAATAGGTTTTATTACTATTTTTTTATCTCAATGTATTATAATGAAATATTCAACCGGTTAGGTGACAATGGCGTTCGTAGTTCTTTAAACGCTCAAGATTTGTTGTCAGTGCCCATAGTTAATATTTCTTCTGACACCCAACACCGCATTGCCGACTTTTTAGATGACAAGTGCGGAAAGATTGACCGATATATAGAAAAGCAACAGCGGATTATCGACAAGCTGAAAGAGTACAAACAAGCGGTCATCACCGAGGCGGTCACAAAGGGTCTCGATCCTGATGCTCCAATGAAAGACAGCGGCATCGAATGGATCGGTATGATACCGGAACATTGGGAAAATAGAAAAGTAATTTCAATATTAGCTATGCGAGTAGTGGATGGATCGCACGAAAGTCCCGAATTATTCGATGAGGGTATTCCGTATATTTCTGCTACTGCTATTGTAAATGGTAAAATTGATTTTTCACAAAAGAGAGGGTTTATATCACCTGAATATTGCAACATTTGTGATCAAAGATATGTTCCACAATTGGATGACATCCTCATGATAAAATTAGGTGCCAGTACTGGTCAAGTTGCAATGGTAGAAACGACAGATAGATTCAATATTTGGGTGCCTTTAGCTGCTATAAGGTGCAACGAAAGTGCTTGTCCTAAATTTGTGTATTACGCATTTCAATCCGACTATTTTATCAAACAAATGCAACTGTCTTGGACTTATGGCACACAACAAACATTGGGAGTAAAGACAATTGAACGACTCCGTATATTGATGCCATTAGTAGAAGAACAAAAACAGATTGCAGACTATTTGACCGAAAGACGTAAACTTATTGATACATCTATCGAAAAATATCAGCAAATCGTTGATAAACTTACGGAATATAAAAAAAGTCTCATCTATGAGGCAGTAACAGGGAAATTGGAGGTGTGAGTCAGTGTATAATATTTGGAATTATAATTATATTCAGCAGCATGCACAGCAACAGTATCACCAGAATCAAGTTTTTCAAGTAGCCGATACCGCTCGCAAATTGCAAGATTTTCTTGATAGTGCTGATAAAGTTGATCCACAATACAAAGAAGCTCTGACTGCAGAGTGCTGTGCAATATTGCTTAACTATGCTAAAAAACATGGTATTATCTAAAAACAGGAGTAATTTATGGGATTGATCATTAACAGCGTTTCTGAATACGTTTCCGCAATTAATAAAATAAACTCGACGCTTGTTAGAAATGGTGCTGAGAAAAATGAAATGTTGCTATTTCGAGGACAGTCAGACAAGGAGTATTCTCTAATGCCTTCTCTCGGAAGGGGGCGTTCTATGGCATGTCAAATTTCAATCTTCAACGAAGAAAGAAATCTCATTGAGATGGCAAAGTATAAGCTCCCCGATGTGTTCAGAAACGAATTGCTTCCCATTGAACTACTTGCTTTACTTCAACATCATGGAATACCAACTCGTCTTTTAGATATTACAGAAAATGCACTTGTAGCCCTTTATTTTGCTTGTTGTGATAACAACAGTAAAGATGCAGAAGTGTTTGCATTCAAGAATAATGAAATGGATGTTACAAACTATCCGATAGTAAATGCCGTTGCAGATAGTTGTAAATTTGCGAGAGGTACTTTCGAAACGTTAGACCTATTCTATGGTGCCGTTGTCGTTCAACCCTATTTCATAGAGCAAAAACAAACTCATGAAATATGTCACCGTGATAATGAAAGTGGCGCAAGATGGGTAGAGGAATGTTGTAAAAAGCCCATGTTCGTTCATGCTCCTATCAGAAGCTACAGACAGCAAATTCAAAGAGGAAGGTATATATTATTTCCGAATAGAATTGCTCCTTATGGTGATAGCGGTATGAAGTGCTTCGAAACAGTTATCGATCCTATCCCGAAGGACCACGAATGTATTGCTGGAGTTATCGATATTCCTGCTCAGGCTAAAACAAACATCTTAAGGGAACTTCAACTGTTTGGAATCAGTGAAGAAACCTTGTTTGGTGATAATATCGATATTGTTTGTAAAAATATAAAAGCAACTTTCCAAAACAAAGTGAAAGGAGATTATCATGATTGATCTCAACTTAACCGAAAAGCAATTTGAAAACGACATAGAGTATTCTCTGCTTACATACGGCGGATATGAAAAGGGCGAACCCAAGGCTTTTGACCGTGTCGTTGCCCTTGATACAGACACGCTGATCTCCTTTGTAAAAGCCACTCAGCCGAAATCGTGGGAAAAGTATGAGACGATTTACGGTACATCTGCCGAAAGGTCTTTTATTGACCGCTTTTGCAAGGAGGTTAAATCGCTCGGACTGCCTTCCGTGCTTCGCCACGGCTTTAAGGACAGGGGTATTACTTTTCGTGTAGTATACTGGAAGCCCGAAACCTCTATCAACCAAACCGCACAGGAGCAATATAATCGAAATGTGTTGCACTGTACCCGTCAGCTGCACTACTCTCCCAATAACGAAAACAGCATTGATATCGTGCTGTTTGTCAATGGCATTCCGGTTGTATCTATGGAGCTGAAAAACCAGTTCACCGGACAGGATACTGATAATGCCATTCGACAGTATAAATTCGACCGTGCCGGAAAAGAAGCAATCTTTGAGTTTAAAAACCGTGTTCTTGTTCATTTTGCGGTCGATTTGTACAATGTCTTCATGACTACTCGTTTGCAGGGCGCAAACACCTATTTTCTGCCCTTCAATCAAGGCTCAAACGGTGCCGGAAATGTCGGCGGCAAGGGCAATCCGCAAAATCCCGACGGTTATAAAACCGCCTATTTGTGGGAGAAGATTTTAACCAAGGATAGTTTGCTTGAAATTCTGCACAAGTATATTCACTTGCAGGTTGAAGTTCGCGAGGACAAAAACGGCAACAAGGTGAAAAAAGAAACCATGATTTTCCCGCGGTTTCATCAGCTTGATGTGGTTACAAAGTTGCTTGCCAATGTAAAGACAAACGGTGCCGGACACAATTATTTGATTCAGCACAGTGCCGGTTCGGGTAAATCTAATTCAATTGCCTGGCTTGCCTACCGCCTTTCGGGACTTCATAACGATTTGGACGAAAAGATTTTCCGCTCGGTTATCGTTGTCACCGACCGCCGTGTGCTTGACAGTCAATTACAGGATACCATTTATCAGTTTGATCATGTAGACGGTGTGGTGCAGAAGATTGATAAGAACGCCGCACAGCTAAAGGACGCTATTGAATCGGGCGCACCGATTATCATTACTACTTTGCAGAAATTCCCGGTCATCTATAAGGAGGTTATGGGGCAAAAGAAGAATTTTGCCATTATTGTGGATGAGGCACATTCTTCTCAAACCGGTGAGGCGGCAAGAAAGTTGAAAAAAGCCCTTGCCGATACAACAGTTGCTCTTGAGGAATATGCCCGCATGGAGGGAGAAGCCGAAGCCAAGCAGGTTGACGATGAGGATAAAATTCTAAACGAGCTTGCGGCACAAGGTCAGCACGAAAACCTTTCGTTTTTTGCTTTTACCGCAACTCCGAAGGACAAAACCTTACAGATGTTCGGAACTCCAACAGATGACGGCAGGTATAAAGCCTTCCACATCTATTCTATGAAACAGGCCATTGAGGAAGGCTTTATCCTTGATGTGCTGAAAAACTATGTTACATACAAGAATTACTATAAAATCATCAAAACAATTGCCGACGATCCGCAGATCGAAACGTCCTCCGGTGTAAAGGCGATTAAAAGATATGAGAGTTTGCACCCGCACAACATCGCCCAAAAGACCGCAATTATGATTGAGCATTTCCGCGAAGTGACGCAAAAGCAAATAGGCGGTCGGGCAAAGGCAATGGTTGTAACAGCCTCACGCCTGCACGCAGTCCGGTATCTGAATGAATTCAAGCGATACATAAAAGAAAAGGGCTACGACGATTTGGACGTACTGGTTGCTTTTTCGGGTGAGGTCAATGATGACGGTGAATCCTATACCGAAGAGAAAATGAACGGTATTAAGGAAAATCAACTGAAAGCGGCTTTTCACACGGATGAATACAGTATGCTGATTGTTGCCGAAAAGTATCAAACCGGATTTGACGAACCGCTTTTGCATACCATGTTTGTGGATAAAAAGCTTTCCGGCGTAAAAGCTGTTCAAACGCTTTCACGGCTCAATCGAACCACAAGAGGTAAAGACAGCACCTTTGTGCTTGATTTCGTAAACAGTGCGGAGGATATTCAAAAATCCTTTGAGCCGTATTACGAATGCACGGTTTTGGAGAAGGCAACCGATCCGAATGTGTTATATGATTTGAAAAACACTTTAGATGCCTATCGCATATACACCCAAACCGAGATTGACAAGTTTGCAGAATTGTTTTTCTCAGCAAATGAACAGGATGTAACAACAATGGGTAAACTGTCGTCCGCATTGATTCCCGCCCACGATAGATATTTGGCGGCAAACGATGAGGATTCTACTGTATTTCGTACGACTTTGGCGAGATTTAACCGTATTTACGGCTTTATCTCTCAGGTATGCCGTATGTTTGACCGCGATTTACATAAGTTCAGCGTATATGCAAAAATGCTCTATAAGGTTTTGCCGAAGGAAAAAGGGCCGTTTATCACATTGGATGATAAGATCCTGATGGAATACTATCGTCTTGAAAAAGAGTTTGACGGTTCCATTTCGCTTGCAGGAGCGGAAGGCGGGCTCGACGGAATCAAAGGCGAAGCCGGCGCGAAAATAAAAAAATCTGCGGGACTTGCGGAAATAATTGCAGCTATCAACGAGAAATACGGAACAGAGTTTACAGAGATGGACAAGGTGCTCGAACAGATTCAAAACGATTTTCTTGCAGATGACAACCTTGTCAGTTTTGCTAAAAACAATGATGAGGCTATGTTTGGCTTGAAATTTGAGCAGGAATTTGAGAATGTTGCCGCACAGCGTTACGAGCAGAATGACGCATTCTTTATTCGTATGTTTCAAGACTCAGATGTCATGAAATCCGTTGTCGAAATGCTGAAACCAATTATTTATCGTAAGATGAGAAAGAAGAAATGATCACTTTACAAAATAATTTTGTTATGTTTTCAAATTGAATTTTAGTATGTTGGAGGGAACAAAATGTCTAAGTTGAATATTGACCAAAGTTCTATAAAGAAATTGTTTGAGGATAAAAAATCTGATTTTTTAATACCCGATTACCAAAGGCCTTATGCTTGGACAGAGGCGGAATGCCAGACTCTATGGGATGATATTTTTGAGTTTTCGTTTCCTGGTGATGATGTGACCAAGTTTAATGCTGACGAGGAGTATTATTTAGGATCAATTGTTACCTTTAAAAACGAAAACAATAAGAAAGAAATTATAGATGGGCAACAACGTTTAACTACCTTGATGTTGTTACTAAGAGCATTCTATTGTAAGTTCGGAAATATGAAAGATGAAAAATCCATTCAAACCAAAGACATTATTTCAAAATGTCTTTGGAAAACGGATGAATTCGGGAAACCAGATATGAACGAACTGAAAATCGACTCTGAAGTAGCTACAGACAATGATAAAGAAGAGTTTTTGAGTATTTTAAAAAACGGTGATGCTAACAATCTCAAAAGCAAATATGCTGAAAATTATAGATTTTTTCAAAAGAAGATAAATCAATTTCTGGATGAATATCCATCATATTTTGCATTCTTTCCCATAAGAATCTTAAATAATTGCATATTATTGCCTATTGAGGCAGAAGATCAAAATACAGCTCTACGCATATTTTCCACCTTGAATGATAGAGGCAAGCCATTGTCAGACGCAGATATTTTTAAAGCGCAATTCTATAAATTTTTCGAAGAAAATGGAAAGAAAAAGGAATTTATTGACCAATGGAAACTTCTTGAGGAAAAATGTGATAAAATGTTTAATCCTCAATCAGGAACACCTTTAGATGAGTTGTTTACACGATATATGTATTATGAAAGAGCAAAAATGGGCATAAAATTATCAACGACAGAAGCGTTAAGAAAATTTTATGAGAAAAACAAATATGCTCTCTTAAAAAGTGAAACAACTTTTGAAAATTTGATTGATTTATCTGAATTTTGGCAAGATGTATACAATCAAAACGAGGAAAGATTTTCAAATGATGTGTTAAAAAAGCTTTTTGTGCTTAATTATGCACCAAATGGAATGTGGACATATTTTATCAGTGTTTATTACCTTCATAACAGGGATAATAAAGGTAAATTGTGCAACGAAAAATTTTATGATTTTCTTAACAAAACAATTGCATTTGTTTGGGCATATGCGATATATATGCCAGGTGTAAATGCGTTAAGAACGCCAATTTTCAATGAAATGGTAAAGATTGTTAATGACCAAACAATTGACTTTGGAGGTTACAAATTCGATTTATCTCAACTTGAGAGCATGTTTAATAATTACGAATTCAGCAATGGTCGTCCTATAACAAAATCTATGTTGGCGTGGTGGGCTTTTCAAGATGAAAATCAAGAACTAATTGAGCTTGATAAAAAAATTGAAATAGAACATATTTATGCTAAAAATAGATTTGAAAAAGAGTCTTCGCTTGATGATGCAAAGTATGTTGACAAGTTAGGGAATAAGTCCATATTAGAAAAGAGAATTAATATTCGTGCGTCTGACTATAGGTTCGAAGATAAAAAGAAATATTACTGTGGCTTTACAACCGCAAGCGGCAAAGTGAAAGAAGCAACAGAAATCGTTTCCTTAAAGCAATTATCAAATAAAGATGACTTTTTACAGCAGGATATTCTTGATCGGAACGAAGAGATAATAAAAGCATTTATGAATTATTTGAAAGAAAATAATTTAAATATTAACTAATAAAGAATTGAGAGTATTATGCCATTAGTAATTGTAAGAAACGATATAACGAAAATGACGGTAGATGCCATTGTAAATGCCGCCAATGAATCGCTTTTGGGCGGTGGCGGTGTGGATGGCTGTATTCACCGTGCCGCAGGCAAGGGATTGCTTGAAGAATGCAAAACGCTTGGCGGGTGTAAGACAGGTAGGGCGAAAATAACGGGCGGGTATAATCTGCCCGCAAAGTATGTTATACATACCGTCGGTCCGATCTACAAAGACGGTAAGCACGGAGAAAAGGATTTGCTTGAGTCTTGCTATCGTGAATCTTTGGCGTTGGCTAAAGAGCACGACTGCGAAACGGTGGCTTTTCCGCTTATCTCTTCGGGTGTGTACGGCTACCCAAAAGATCAGGCGTTAAAGGTAGCTATTGATGTAATCAGCGACTTTCTGCTTGAAAACGATATGACTGTTTATATCATTATTTTTGATAAAGCGGCGTATAAAATCAGCGAGAAACTGTTCACCGACATTACTGAATACATAGACGACCATTATGTGGACGAGCATACCGATTATTGCCGCGAAAGTATGCGACTCAATATGCCGATGCAGTCGATTATGGCGGAGGATATGTGCGAATGCAAGGCAATGGCGGCAGACGATGACCTTGACTCAAAGCTCAAACAGATTGATGAGAGTTTTTCACAGATGCTTCTTCGCAAGATTGACGAAAAAGGCATGACCGATGCGGAGTGCTATAAAAAGGCAAATATAGACAGAAAATTGTTCTCTAAAATTCGCAGTGATGTACATTATAAGCCGAGTAAACCAACGGCAATAGCCTTTGCTATATCGTTGGAACTTCCTCTCGAAGAAACCGAAGATATGCTTAAAAAGGCGGGCTTTGCACTATCTCACAGTAATAAGTTCGATATAATCATTGAGTATTTTATAAGCAAAGGCAATTACAACATTTTTGAAATCAATGAGGCGCTGTTTGCCTTTGATCAAAGTTTGCTGGGAGCGTGAATGATGTTAAAATTTATTTGTTACCCAAAATGTACCACTTGCCAAAGAGCAAAGAAGTGGTTGGATGATAATAGAATTGAATATGAGCTCAGAGATATTAAACTCGACAATCCAACACTTGAAGAGTTAACTGAATGGTATAACAAAAGTGGATTACCAATAAAGAAGTTCTTTAACACAAGCGGTCTGCTTTATAAATCATTAGACCTAAAAAACAAACTGCCCGAAATGAGCGAGGATGAAATGCTGAAGCTCCTCGCAACTGACGGTATGCTTGTAAAAAGGCCTCTGCTTATAGGTGATAATTTTGTGCTTGTTGGTTTTAAAGAAGTAGAGTGGTATGAATTTGCAAGGTGAATAATATTATGAAAATTAAAGTGATGTTTTTTAATGACCAGTTGATAGATGTGATTGGTGCAGGTATATATAAGATAATTATTTGCAAAGATGAAAGAGAACGAATCTTATACATTGGCGAGTCGGTGTTTGTCTTGGTTAGGTGTGCACAACATCTATTCGAATTGAATAAAAAACCGGAGTATTTTGGATTTACGGATAATACTATTGATGATCCAGAAATACTGCTGAAATTCCAACTGGTTGACTCTGTTGCTGATAAAAAAGATAGAAAAATGAAAGAAAAGTATTTAATAGACAGTGAAAAGCCATTAGTCCAAAGCGGTATAAAAGATTATATGAAAAGGAAAAATGATAAAATTGACTCTGTTAACGGTTTTATCAATAACACAATTTAATATTTGGTGATAGTACATATTTGTCGCTTGCTATGTGACCTAACCTCTCTTTTATTGGTGTACAATGGTGACACCAAATGAAAGAGAGGTTTTCTATTATGAAAAATACAAACAAAAACAACATTACTGAACTCGTATTTATTCTCGATCGAAGTGGATCTATGTCAGGACTCGAAGGAGATACCATCGGCGGTTTTAATTCAATGATTGAAAAGCAGAAGAAACAGGACGGCCTATGCTTAGTTTCGACTGTGCTTTTTGATGACGAAAGCGAGGTTTTGCACGACCGTGTAAAGCTCTGTAATATTCCTAAGATGACCGACAGAGATTACACCGTCAGAGGTTGCACTGCGCTTATTGACGCTATCGGCGGTGCGATACATCATATCGGAAATATCCATAAATACGCCCGCCCCGAAGATGTGCCGGAGCACACAATGTTTGTTATCACAACCGACGGTCAGGAAAACGCAAGTCATCGTTACAGCAGTGAGCAGGTTAAAAAGATGATCGAGCGCCAAAAAGAAAAGTATGGCTGGGAGTTCCTGTTCATCGGCGCAAATATCGATGCGGTTGAAACAGCGGCTCGTTATGGAATTGATAAAGACCGAGCCGTAAATTACAATGCGGACGGCCAAGGTACTCACATTCTGTATGAGTCGGTTGCAAAAGCTGTTTGCAATGTTAGAGCAAGTGCTCCGCTCGGTGCCGACTGGAGCGAAGAAATTAACGCCGATTACCAGCGCCGTGGTAAAAATAATAAATAAATTTATAAAGACGTCGCAGAAATGTGGCACACGAACGATCAAGCAGTTTATTATCAAAAAGCAGCGAACAAAATCAATTAAAGTTGGTTTCGCTCGCTGTTTTTTTCATTCCACTATAATAATTTCAAGTGCTTCTTCTGCTGATATTTTACCGGCAAGGTATGCTTTCCTTGCCTGTTCAACTTTGCTCAGCCAATCGTAATACTGCGTAAGTGTAAGGCTGTTTGCGGTTGCATTGGAAAAGTCATTTGTTCGCTCAAAGCGTTTGTACATTTTTCTCTTTGTTCTGTCGAAGGTTTGTATAACCGAATCCCGAGCGACATCACGCTTATGCTTCAGGGCAGGCGCAATTTGTTTGCAGGTTTTATTATCACGGATAATTCTGTCACAGTACAGGGTTGTCCGTTTTGTTTTCGGAATAAAGTATTTGCCGCAGCATTGGCAAAGGTTAACGCTTGGCTGATTTGCAATAAACCGCATCATTAAGAAAATATAGTAATCTATCAGTGAACGAAAACGGTATTGCACAGTAACTTTTTCACCCAGCGTTTGTATTTGCGTAAACGCTGCACTTTTAAAAATGCTGTATTTATTTCCCATATCAAGCGGTGTTCCGCTTCGCAAATCATACAGTATGTCGTTGATAAGAAATTGCAGTCGCATTACCGATGATAAGCAGTCGGTAATCTTTGCCTCGCTGTTTATCAAATACATTGCCGAGCCGTCATCAGGCGGAAGCTGGTCTTCTAAAAGTGTCCGCAGTAATGTTCCGTGCAGAGGATTTGACTCTTCCAAAGCCTCAATCAGTTTATGAACCGTTTTCAGTATTTTTGTATACGCATCAATATCTATGCCGGCTTCTCCGAAGTCGCCGTCTGTTATTTCAACGAAAGACTTTTCGCACATATTTTCAATATGCTCCAACAACTCTGCGTAGTATTTAAAATTCAATTCGGAAAACGCTATGATTTCATCATTGACCGTAGTGCGTTCCAATTTTATTGTCTCACCGTTCTTTACAGTGAGATTTCTTTTTAAAGTTCCGTCTTTATTTATCTCTACATACAAACCGCATATATTTTGCAATGGATTTTCACCGCCTTGTCTCAAAGTGTTTTTGTGTGATTTTCAGCATTAACACTTTGATATTTAGAAGATTTAAAAATTACAGTATTATTGTAACAGAACAGGCGAAAAAAGAAAAGCCTTTAAAAATTGAATAGTCTGCTGTGAGGATACACGGTATGCACTTTGCGATGACAGCATCATATTTTTGATGTGTTCAGGAGGAAAGGGGCTGATTGCTCCCGAAAGGACGGACGAGCGAAGAAGGCGGCTGTGAAATACGCGGTCAGGAAAAGAGCGCAGGAACAAAACAGATGTACAGACAAATCGGCAATCAGGGGAAATGCAAACTTCCTCTTGCACGGAAACTGACACTGCTGAATTTTGATATTTGAAAAGTAGGAGTAGTATATGATTGTTCTGAAATCATCAATCAAAAAGAATAAAGGAGTAAAATTATATGAACGAAACAAAAAATATGCTCACAGTGGTAGACGGTGAAACACTTATGGATATGAAACTTCCGCCGACGAAGTTTTGTGTTGAAACTCTTTTGCCGCAAGGCATTTCCATACTCGGCGGTGCGCCGAAAATCGGCAAATCGTGGATGGTGCTTGATTTATGTGTCCGCATTGCAAAGGGTGAAGCGATATGGAATTTATCAACACAAAAAGGCACAACGCTGTACCTCTGTTTGGAAGATCCACTAAACAGAATACAGCAAAGGCTTTGTATGCTCACGGATGAGGTTCCTGAGAACGCATATTTTGCAACTGCCGCAGGTACGCTGGCAGACGGGCTGTGCGAACAGATACGCAATTTCGTTTCGGAGCATCCCGACACGGTATTGGTTGCGATTGATACCTTTCAAATTGTCCGTGCAAATACCATCGACACATCCTACGCAAACGATTACGACGATGTACGGCAGATGAAACAGCTTGCAGATGAATTGGAAATTTCCATCCTGCTTGTGCATCATTTACGAAAGCAGGGTGACAGCGATCCGCTGAACAAGATATCAGGTACGACAGGAATCAGCGGAGCGATGGACGCAATTTTTGTGCTTGACAAAAGCAAACGGAATGCAGATACGGCAACGCTTGTTTGTACGGGCAGAGATATTGAATACCGTGAAATGGAAATGCGGGTGTCAAAGGAATATTGCATTTGGACTCTTGTGTCAGACAGCCTTGAAAATCCGCAGATGAAACTGCCTGATGAAATGGTAGCACTTACCCAATTTATGAAAGCACAAAAATCCTTTAGCGGAACGAACAGTGAATTCACAGAGCTTTTTAATTCGTACTACGGAAAGAAACTGTCCGCAAAAAGTCTTAAACAGATGATGAACCGATGGCGGTATTCGCTGGAAGAACAAGGCGTGCAATTTACAAACCGCAGAAGCAACGGACAAAGGCTTGTGGATATTTCCTATTCTTTCGACCGTGACGGAAGTGCCGTAAGTGACGTAAAGATATTGGACGGTAAATCCAGCGTTCCTTCCGTCCCTTGCGCCCCTGTGAGCGAACGTGTGGCTCTTTCGGCAAAAACTGCGGAAAGTACCCGACAGCAGAATGAAACGGCGAAATTCGGCGACAGGAGGCAAATGTGAAATACAAGCGAAACCGAACGCAAATCCTGACAATCAGGCTGACACCGGCAGAAAAGAAAATGCTTCAAAGCCGTGCTAACGCCAAGCATATGAGCATGACAGATTATATTTTGCTTTCGGCTCTTAAACAGGGCAACGCAAATAATTTTCGCCCTGTGCATATTGACAGGCAATCAAAAAATACAGCCTAAAATACAGGGTCGAAAATAAAGCAGGAGAAAGGGACGGTGCCGTCACACCGCCCCGGGTCACATCGGACGGCAGAGCCGACCGAAGAATTACGCTATGTTAAGCCATTTCCTGATACCGCCTGTGTAAATTGCACAAGGGTGTTGTTAAGCGTATATCACACACGGAATGTGTGCGAAACAAGAGAAATTGCCGATTGTTCCGCAAGGTTTACGGTGTGAGAACCGGCACGCTACTACAACAATAAGGAGAAATCAAAATGAATGAAACAAATAACGCAGTAAGAAAAACCGTATATCTTGATGAAGAACTGACAAAAAGGTGCGAGATTTTGTTCGGCGAAGCAGATGTGTCATCTTTTTCTCAGTTCGTCACAAAGGCGCTTGAAACATATATTGACCGCTTGATTTGTGAAAATCACAGCCCGTTTATTACGGAAGAATTAGTAAAAGCAATTCAGGACGAGGTTCGTCCCATAGCATCACGTATGTCAAAAGGACTGTACCGTTATGCTGTAATCATTGATATGCTTTGTCAAATCATTGCTTATCAGGACACGGAATGGTCACCGCACGAATTAGAATTTGTAAGGAAGCAAGCAAATGTGAGAATGGCAAAAACGCGCGGTAACATTAATTTGAAAGAATTGCTTGATGATAATTGGCAGTTTATAAACAATATGGAGGATACTGAATGACGAAAAAAGAATACGAAAAATCACTTTGTAAATATCCTACGGCGCTGACTGTCGCAGAGGTTTCTGAAATACTGAGAGTCAGCACGAAAACCGTCTACAAGCTTATCAAAGAAAAAAATCTGCCTGCTGTTAAAGTTGGCAGAGAAAACCGTATTGCAAAATCACATTTGATAAATTATCTTCGGCAAATTGATAAGGGAGATTCGAACCCCAAGGTTTATTTAATCGAAAAAACTCAAAATAATGTCTGGACTTGCAAACAGTCTTGTGATATTGTCTGTGTCGGCGCAGAGCCGAAAATCAAAAAAGGAGTGATAATAAATGGGAACACAAAATACACTTGCGGCAAGCGTGCAACCTAAAAAAGGCAGACTGTATGCCGTGATACAGGTAAAAGAAAACGGCAAATCAAAAGCAGTTTGGCGCTCCCTCGGTTTGCCCGAAGGCACAGGAAAATCCAAGGTCAACAAAGCATTCAGGGAGGTGGTGAAAAAGTTTGAAAATGAATATGCCGAGCGGCTTGCACGAAATGGTAGACCGTCTTCGGACATTCCCGTGTTCGAATATATGTGTGCATATCTTAAAAAGGTTGAACCAAGCCTTCAAAAAAGCACCTTTCAAAGCTACCATATGATGGTTTACGGAAAAATCAGGCGGTATTTTGAATCGAAACAGTCTCTGACCATCTGCTCGATAACTGCAAAAGATATTGAAAAATTCTATGAGCATCTGTTCGCACAAAATGTGGTTGCCAACACGGTCATACACTATCATGCGATTTTGCACAAAGCCTTTCAGCAGGCGTTCAAGGATGAACTGATTGACGCAAATCCCTTTGACCGAATCGACCGTCCGAAGAAAAACAAATTTCACGGCGAGAATTATTCCGAAGAAGAGCTTGTCACTCTGCTGGAGCTTACACGCTCGGACAGCATCTATCCTGCCATTATGCTCGGCGGCGGGCTTGGTCTTAGAAGAAGCGAAGCGCTGGGTGTGCGGTGGTCGAGAATTGATTGGGACAAGAAAACGGTTCTGCTGGATACAAAAATCATTGAATATAAAGCAAACGGCAAAACGGTTATAGAGCCTGTGGAAGAAATGAAAAACAAATCGAGTCGACGAACACTTCCACTGCCCGAGCCTGTGCTCGAAATGCTGTCGGAGGAAAAAGAAAAACAGACATTATACCGTAAGATGTTCAAGGGGAGCTACAACCGAAAATATGATGATTTCGTCTGCGTCAATGAGCTCGGCGAGCTGATAAGACCGTCCTATGTAACACAGCATTTCAGCGACCTGTTAAAGAAATACGGACTTAGGCATATCCGCTTTCACGACCTTCGACATACGTTCGCAAGTATTCTTATCGGGCAGGATGTACCGCTTATCAATGTGTCAAACTTTCTCGGTCACAGCGATTTGTCAACCACAGCAAATATCTATGCTCACCTTGACAAAGCGAGCAAGCAGGCAAGTGCAGACATTATGACAGACATTTTAAATATGGGAAAAAGTTAAGGCGCCCCACAATGGGGCGCATTTTTGCTAACGGAAAGGATGATTTTATATATGACCAAAAAAGAATTTATGAGCGGGAGCGAGCTTCGACAGTACCTGCACATCTCCACACGAAAAATGAAATATCTGATGGACAACAACTATATCCCGCACGAAAACACGGGACACACGACCCATAAATATCGGGTGCGGACAGAGGATGCGGTGCGCTTCAAAGCCCGTATGGATACCGAGCCGGGATTTTTATCGGAACTGAGCGGCATGTTCTCCAACCGCACCGAATGGCATCCGCTCCCGATGTTTGAAGCCACCCCGGAAAACTGCGAGGCCTTTCGGCGGTGGCTCGATTCACAGTGGGCAGAGCTGCCGGAGGCTCTGCCCACGCAGACGGCGGCGGAGCTTGTCGGTCACAGCCCGCAGCGCATTCACGAATGGATACGGGAAGAAGTTCTGGTCGGCATTAAACTCGGCTCTATACAGTACTGCGCCAAAGCAGAATTCGTAAGCTTTATGGCGTCACCGCAAAGGCTGGCGCACCCGCGCACGGAAAAATACAAAGAACTCATTCGGGAATTCAAGTACATACAGCGCCGTGAACGTGAGAACGAGCGGCGGCGGCAGAAAAGGAAAATGATGAAAGAGAGTACATAATCTATGCCTCACCGGAAACGGTGGGGCAGCATTTTTTTGTTTCTGACGGGGCAAACTATGAGAACAACAAAATTAGATTCCATTATTTTGCAACGTATTTTAAGGGAAACGAAATGGAAATAAGGGAAAACCTTTATTGGGGTCAGTTTTCGCAGTGCCAAAACCGCAGCCCCGCATCTTTTGAATGAGGCGCGGGGCTATTTGTGCGTTTCATTTCATAATCTTTTCAAAGCGGAACATTTCATCGGGACCCTCATCGGGTGCTGCTTTTCCGTCTTCCTTCGGCGGATTCGGCTCCGGGTGCATAGCGGAGAAAAACTCAACGGCGCTAAAACCGCATTTGTTGATATAAAAATGAATATTGCGCTTTTCAGAATATGGCGTGCAGGTTGCCCAGACCTTGGTTTCGGGGTGCAGAGCTTCCACGGCAAGCCAAGCGCCATAGCCGATGCCTTTGCCGTGTTCCTTCGGCGAAACGAAAAGAAGCTCCAGCTCATTGTGATGTGTCTCCTTATCGATTTTCAGCACCACACCGCCAACCTTTCTGCCTTCATACAGAATCCGGTATGCTTCGCTGTCGGGTGCATCAATACTTTGCTCAATGGTTGCGCGGGGGATGATCTCTCCGTCCTCCTCAAAATGATCGTCCCGCAACCCGAATTCTTCCACTGCGCCGTACTTGAAAGACTCCTGATTATCAAGGATGAACTGCTCACGATCCTCCGCTTCCAGCGGGGCAAGTGTTACTTTTGTGTTGTTCATATGTACCTCCAAAAAATAAAAAATACCCGGTCATTACTTAGTAATAACCGAGCGCACTCGACACCTAATCCGCTACGCAAGCCGTGAAGAACTGAGCGAAGCCACCTGCAACAAATATCATGTGGCGGACGATAAAAGCAACAGGAAAGACATCCCCGATGGCAGTTTCCGTGTAGAGGAAGCCATGGCGGAACGGCACTATTCAAGCAAAAAGGCGGCGGCAAGGCACAAAGGATTGCGGACCAATCTCGGTCAGGACGGTGGTACGATGTGATAGATTCACTTCTGCGGCATGAGAAAAAGCACAAATAACAAAACTGCCCGAGAGCGAAAAACTCTCGGGCAATTTTATAATCATGTCACACCTCACAAACGTGAGCAACGGTTTTATGATTTTCCGAGCGTCCAGCTCCGGCTCTCGGTCTGAAGCCGCACCATATGAGCGAAGATGCCGCCCGCTTGCAGCAGCTCTGCGGGAGAGCCCTGTTCGGCTACCGCGCCGTCACTCAACACTACGATCCTGTCTGCGCCCGAAACGGTACGCATCCGGTGGGCGATGATGAGGACGGTTTTGTTTTTGATGAGGCGGGAGAGCGCCTCCTGAATGGCGGTTTCGTTTTCCACATCCAGGCTGGCGGTGGCTTCGTCCAACAGAATGATGGGCGCGTCCTTCAGAAAAGCACGGGCGATGGAAATGCGCTGACGCTCGCCGCCGGAAAGCTCGCAGCCGTTCTCACCGATGTTGGCGTTCCAGCCGTCGGGGAGCTTTTCTGCGAACCTGTCCACATTGGCGAGCTTTGCCGCCGCGATCACTTCTTCGTCCGTCGCGTCCTTGCGGCCGATACGGATATTCTCCAAAATCGTATTGTCGAACAGCGTGACATCCTGGAACACGATGGAATAGAGGCTCATCAGCTTTTCCGGATCGATTCCGGAGATGTCCATGCCACCTACTGTAATTGTGCCCCGGTCGATGTCCCAGAACCGCGCTGCCAGTCTGGAAACGGTAGTTTTACCTCCGCCGGAGGGTCCGACCAGCGCCGTGACCTCTCCCTGCTTTGCCGTAAAGGACACATCCCGAAGCACCGTTTCGCCGCTCTGATAAGAAAAACCCACATGGTCGAACACAATGTCACAGTTCCGATTGGTAAGCTGTTCGCTTCCGGTCTGCACGGGGCAGTCCAGAATCTCATTCATGCGCTCGATGTTGCTGTTGGTGCCGATGATGGCGGCAAGATTCTGCAGAGTACCCTCCAGCGGGTCATACAGGCGGGATACCACCAAAAGGAACATAAAGAAGGTCAGGACATCCAGCTCACCCTTTACCAGCAGAGCCGCGCCCGCAAGGGCGGTGGTGGCAATACCCAGCCGCAGGACAAGTCCCGCGGAAACCACAAAGACAGCCGTTCCCAGCTCGCTCCGGACGAGGCGGCTTTCTACGGCACGGATTTTCTTTTCCAGTCCCGAAAGGTATCTCTCCTCGGCATTGTTGGCGCGCAGATCGGGCATCGCTTCCATGCACTCCTGAATGCCGTCCTCGCAGGCGACCTTCGCCGCCGTTGCTTTGCGGGAGAGCTTTTTCTGCACGTCGGAAGCAAGCAATACGATGGCAAACGCCACCGGCAGCGGCCAGACGGCGGCAAGCGCCATGCGCCAGTTGAAAAACAGCATCGACACGGCGATGACCGTGGTGGAGAGGATCGCACCGTACAGCGGTGCGACAAAATGGGATTGGCTCTGCTCCAGCACGGCGCAGTCGTTCATGATGGAAGTGGTCAGGTCGGCAAGGTCTTTCTTTCCGAAAAAGGACAGCGGAATCTTTCTCAGCTTCTCGGCAAGCCCCACCCGGCGCACACCCGACTCGACATAGGTGACAAGATAGGTGTTGTCGTATTCCAGCCGTGTGCAGACAACAATGAACAGTGCCGCCGCGACACAGCCGATCACATAAAACGGAATTCTCCCTGTCGTCAGCGTGCCACTCATCATATCGCTCACCAGCCGATACAAAAGCCCCACCGGCAGCATGAAGGTGATATTTTGCATGGCACAGCACAGAATCCCTTTGATGTTGTCAATCGCTCCCTTGCGGGAAAGCGCATAGCGTCTCTGTAAATATTTGATCATCGCTCAGACCTCCTTTTCCACTTTCCACCGGACGGACTGCTGATAGTCCTGCCACATCGTCCCGAACAGACTGTCTTTTTTTCCGGACAGCTCCGCAAAGCTGCCACTTTCCGAAAGATGTCCCTCATTCAGCACAAAAATGCGGTCGGCATTCACAATCGTGGACAGCCGATGGGCGATCATGATGACGGTACGTCCCTTTGCCAGCGCATTGAAGGCAGCCTGCACCTTCGTTTCGTTGTCGGGATCGGCAAAGGCGGTCGCTTCATCGAGAATCAGCACCGGCGCGTTTTTGAGCATGGCGCGGGCAATGGCAAGCCGCTGTGCTTCGCCGCCGGAGAGGTAGATGCCCTGCGAGCCGATGACCGTATGCACGCCGTCCGGGAATTTTTCGATGATGTCCGTACACTGCGCCGCATGGAGTGCCGCCAGCACCTCCTCATCAGCGGCGTCCGGCTTGCCCATACGCACATTGTCCAGAATGGTGCCTTTGACAAGATGGCTGTTCTGAAACACGAAGGAAACCGTGTTCATCAGCTCGTTTTTGTCAATGTTCTTCACATTGACACCTCCGACGGAAATACTGCCGCTCTGCGGATCAAAGAAGCGGGCAATGAGCGCCGCCAGCGTGGATTTTCCGCCGCCGGATGGTCCGATAAACGCCACCGTCTGTCCCGCGCCGATGGAAAGGGAAATATTCTCCACGGCATTTTTTGTGCCGTCATAGCTGAAGGTTACATCTTCCAATTTGACCGAACTGTCCTTAGGATGCTTCGGTGCGCTCGGTTGAGAAAGTGAGGGGCTTTGCAGAACACGGTCAATGCGGGTGATGGCGTCCTGCACGATCATGCCGTTTTCGCTCATGAACATCAGCTTGGTGAGCGTCAGCGAGATGACCGGCGTGACGATGATGTAAAAGAGCAGGTTCAGCAGCATGCCGCTGTCCGCACCGCCGCGGAAGAACAGAAAGCCGCCTGCAATCAGAAACACAAACACGCTGTTGACCGCCAGTGTATAGAAGGTCATCGGCCAGCGCATCTGCTTTGTGTATGCGATGACCCAACGCTCGTAGTTGTCGATGGCGCCCTTGAACTTTTTGAAGGAGAAAACCGTCTGACCGAAGGTCTTGACGACGGGAATCCCCCGCACGTACTCCACCGCTTCCCCCGACATATCCGCAAGCGCGTTCTGATACTGTGTCATCTTCTCCTGCATTCCCTTACCAGTCATGCTTGTCATCACGGCAAAGGCAAGAGCCACCGGCACAAGGCTTAAAAGCCCCAGCCGCCAGTCGAATACCAGAAGAAGCGTCAGAAGTCCCGCGATGGTCGCCACAGCCCTTGCCTTGTCGGGAAGCTGATGGGCGAGATAGGTTTCCGTTGCGCCGGTCGTTTCCGAAATCGTGCGGCGCAGCTTGCCGCTGCCGAACTGCCCGATTTCCCCAAGCGGAAGCGTGGCAATATGCTTCGTCATGGCAAGGCGCAGATTGGTGGCGATGCGAAATGCCGCAAGGTGCGAGCACATCAGCGCCGCGATGTAGGTAAGCACGGCGGCAAAGGCAAACACCACCGCCATCCAGCCGTAGTGCGTCACATGGACGGCGTTTTCATAGTTCGGCGCAACCTCGATGACTTCCCGCAGGATGCGCCAGATGTACCAAAACGGCACCAACGCCAGCAGTGCGCCGGCGGCGGCAAGCACCCACGAAAGATAGCTTAGGATTCGGTATGTCCCCGCGTAATCCAGCAGGCGGGACAGATTGGATTGCTTTTTCAAAACGGTTCCTCCTTGATTGTGTTTTTTAGTTAGCCAAAGCTAACCTGACAGCTTTTGAAAAGCCGCCGGAGCGGCGATTCAAAGTGCATGATTTACTTTTTCAGAAATGAGAACAGCCCTTTCTTTTCATACGGAGCAGCACGGATTTCTCCCGCCGTGTAGCCGGTGGCGGCAATGGCGGCGCGCAGGGCGGCTTCGTTAAGCGGCTCATGCGAGAGGATAACGGTTTCTCCCTTCGTATGGGAGGAAGACACCTTTTCCACTGAAAATGTGCGGCGAATCGTATCGTTGATGTGTGCCTCGCACATGGAGCATGCCATGCCGGAGATTTTCACTGTTGTCCGAATCATTTTCGTACCTTCTTTCAAAATTGAATCCTACCCCAGCGCCACGTCCAGCGTCATCATGACGCTGAAGCCGACGGCGAAGAAGATCGTGCCGATGTTGGAGTGCTTTCCCTGTGACATTTCGGGAATCAGCTCCTCCACCACCACATAGAGCATGGCACCCGCGGCAAAGCTCAAAAGATACGGCAGCGCCGGGATCACGAACTGCGCCGCAAGAAGCGTCAACACTGCGCCGACGGGCTCGACTATTCCTGAAAGGACGCCGCCGAGAAACGCCTTGCTTTTACTCTCGCCCTCAGCCTTGAGCGGCATGGAGATGATTGCTCCCTCGGGAAAATTCTGAATGGCAATGCCGAGAGACAGAGCAAGCGCGCTTGCAGCCGTGATCTGTGAGTTTCCCGCAAGAAAGCCCGCATACATCACGCCGACCGCCATTCCCTCCGGAATGTTATGTAAGGTCACCGCAAGCACCATCATCGTGGTACGCCCGAGCTTGCTTTTCGGCCCCTCCGCCTTATCGCTTCCGATATGAAGGTGGGGAATCAGATGGTCGAGCAGGAGCAAAAACAGCACGCCGACCCAAAAGCCGATAAAGGCGGGGAGGAACGACAGCTTTCCCATGCCCTCCGACTGCTCAATGGCGGGGATCAGCAGACTCCAGATCGACGCTGCCACCATCACTCCGGCGGCAAAGCCGGCAAGCGCACGCTGTACCAAATCGCCGAGAGATTTTTTCATAAAGAACACGCACGCCGAGCCCAGTGTTGTACCCAAGAAAGGGATCATGATTCCAAGAAAGGTTTCCATTCGTCTCACCGCCTTTGCATTGCAGTATTATTTGTTTCGCCTGAACCCTGCCTCGTCCCGGTATTCGGGATGTTCCTTTAAGTAGGGGTCTTTGTCGCCGCAGATGGTATAGTCGCATCGGCAACCGTCCACGCAGGTGGTCGTCCGCACCAGCCTTGCGCGGAGCAGCTCCATGGACGCATAGTCCACATTGCACAGGGCGGGCATAATATCCGTAAGACCGTGCCTTATAGCAAACTCCGCCGCCGGACACGATGTGAATTCATAATAGATAGGCTTATCTTTATCGTAAGGCGCAACCGTCATTTCATAATCATGCCATGCGTCGCAGCGCTTTTTGGCGGTGGTGAACGCCCTGTACATCAGCTTCCTCCAAAACGGCTTGTTGCAGTCCACGAATTTCAGCTTGCGGAAGGTCGGAAGAATCAGATTTTCCTCCATCTCTTCGATCTCGCGGAACGATGTGACGGTTTTGCAGACAACATAATAGCTCATGATGGCGATGCAGTCGTAGGTGCCGCCTACGCCGTTGTGGAAATTCTTTTTGCCGCCCAGATCGGTGCGCCAGTCGGAGAGAAAGTCGATGTACTGCCGTTGTACCTTTTCCCATGTCGCCTCCCGCTCTGCCGCAGGATAATGCAGGGCGATTTTTGCCCGTATCTCTTTCTTGCAGGGTTTTGAATACAGCACATGGCAGCTGCTGTCAATTTGCAATTTGCTGTCTTTCATCTGTTTGCGTCCCTCCTTGAAAATCGTGGCATACAGCAGTAATTTCATCGTTTCCGAGCCGTAATGCAGAGCCAGCTTTTCTTTTTGTGTATCTGCACATCGTGAAAGCCCGCCTGCTCCAGATACGCTTTCAGCTCTGTGTCTTTGTAGATGGTCATGCCGCCGATGATTTCCGTCCATTTCTCGTCCCTGTCCGTGTCGCCGTTGCTCTCGTTGCAGATGAGAAGGGTTCCGCCGGTCTTCAGCACCCGTCCGACCTCGCAAAAGCACTGCGGCAGATCAGGCCAGAAGTAGACGGTTTCAAAAGCCGTGACCAGATCGAACTGCTCCGATTCAAACGGCAGCTCCGCCACACTCGCGCACAGCACATCACAGCGTCCCCTCGCAACGGCGGCTTTGTTGACCCTTTTTGATTTCTCAACGCTGACAGGGGAATAGTCAATCCCTTTTACAACACCCTGTGGGCATTTTTTCAGAAGTCTTTTCATATTCGCCCCGCCGCCACAGCCGCAGTCAAGCACCTCGGCATCTGGAGTAAGCTCCAAAAAGCGAAGTCCCCACCGTGCCACGGGGCTGTGACCGAGATTCATCAGGGCAACCATGATTTTTCCGCCAAGCCCCACAGGGTTGCGGGTGTTTTCAAAAAATGACATATCACACCTCCGATTTCACACATTCGGTATAAGTTAACGGAAATGACGCTTTCAGAACAACGCTTTTCCGCACTGTCCAGCCGTTCTGCCGCAGAAAAGTCAGATATTCCTCGCTCGTCCACTTGCTGTGAAGGGGAAAGCCTGCGAGCTTCATGAAAAAGGCTTTGACCCTGCCGGAAAATGAGTTTCCTGCGTGGGTAAAGGTCGGCGCGATCAACACACCATCGTCCTTCAGCACCCGGCGAATCTCGGCAAGGGCTTTCTCCGGCTGCGGCACAATGTGCAGGGCGTTTGACACGATCACCGCATCGTAGGATCCGTCCGCATAGGGAAGACAGAACATATCCTGCACCGAAAAGTGCAGTTTCGCAGAGCGGTTATCCCGCTTTGCCTCGGCGATCATCTCTGTGGAGGCATCTGTCGCCTCGATACGTGCCGCCGCGTTCACGATATGTTTTGCGATCAATCCGGTGCCTGTCGCAAGCTCAAGTACCGTCTTAGCTTTCACGCTCGGTCGGATAAGCTCATACATTTTTTCGTATGCCGCCCGATCTTTTCGCATAAAGAGGTCATACCTACCGGCATTTCTGTCCCAAAAATTCTTGTGTTCTCGCATCGCTGCCATTCCTTTTTCCGTCAAATTTGTCTAACCGATATATACACATCATGCAGTTAGACGTGACTAACTCACACATCTTTGAAAAGCCGCATCTCTGCGGCCTTACGCTTATTCAAATAACTCCCTGAAAGCGCCATGCACCAGCGTTTCCAGCACCTGCGGGTACAACTCTCCGATCTGCTCCTTATGGGAGACGGTCAGAATCAGTCCCCTCACCGTCGCAGCAGCCAAAGACACACCACACTTGGGCATAAGGTCATGCTTCTCCAAAAGTTGACGGATGTGCGTCTCGCCGTCGTGGTAATGCACGTTTTTGACATCCTCCGGCAGTCTCTGCAAAAGCAGCTTCGCATCGTTTTCAATGAAAACCATATCGCCGGTATCGGAAAGCCTCCGACAGACGGCAAGAACCGCCTTTGCCGCACGCTCTGCATACGGCAAGCCGTTCGTTTCGCTCAGTGCATGGTCAGCCACTCCGTAAAGCTCGGAGTGAATGTTCTCCAAAACCGCGAAAAAAAGCATTTCCTTGGATTCGTAGAATTTATAGAACGAGCCCTTCGCAATGCCGACCGCCTTTGTCAGCTGATCCATAGAAGTTTTCTTCATCCCCAGCGTGACAGCACAATGTCTCGTTTCCTTCAGCAGCGCCTTGCGAAGCTGTTCTGTTTCGTATTCGGTAAAAGCCAAGCTCACGCCTCCTTAAATATGACCGCTTTGGTTCTTTTGGTCATATTATATAATACTTCTTTCCGTTTTGCAAGAGGTAAGTGAAAAAAATTCGTTTTTTTGCTGTCGAAAAGACAAAGTGCCGATGAATAGTACAAGCAGGTGATGAAATGAAAAACATTATCGAAGAACTACGGAACTGCGAAAGGGGCCCGCAGGACACACCGGTCGACAACAATCCGCACTACAAAGAACTTCAACACCTGCAATCCCGCAACAAGGCGGAACTGATTGAATGTCTATCGGAGAAACAGAAAGCAAAGCTCGAAAAATACTGCGACACCACGCTTGAAATGAGCCCGTATCCGAACGCGAAGCCTTTGCCTCGGGACTTACTATGTACCTAAATAGTCGAAAGTTCTTATTATTGAGCATTTTGTGGCATAAAAAAAGTCCACCGTAATAAATCACAGTGGACTTAGTGGCGGAGAGGATGGGATTCGAACCCATGTGACGTTGCCGTCAAACTGATTTCGAGTCAGCCCCGTTATGACCACTTCGATACCTCTCCGTATATGTTAACTCAGTTTCCCGAGATTAACGCAAATATTAAGTTGTATTAGAATTCCTGTTAGAACTCACGGTGCACCTGCGGCGGGTGAATGCCCGAAACCCGCACGGTTAAAGGCTTTTCGGAAGTCAGGCTTCCGTTTGCCGAGGGAGATTTCGAGTCAGGCCCGTTATGACCACTTCGATACGCTTCCTTATTCACAACGGATAATATTTTACCAAACCAAATGTGATTTGTCAAATAATATTTGTAATATTAGGCTAAATATGCTAAAATATTTTTCGAAAGTGAGGTGGGGGAATGCCAATTTGCAATGCTTGTCCGAGAAAGTGCAATGTTGAACGAAATATCGGCGAATTTTCTCGTGGGTTTTGTAAAATGCCATATAATGCGGTTCTTGCGAGGGCTTCGCTTCATCTTTGGGAGGAGCCTGTCATAAGCGGAGAAAGAGGCTCGGGTGCGATTTTCTTCTCGGGGTGCAATCTTCGTTGCGTCTTTTGTCAGAATTTTGAAATAAGCCACGAAAATTTCGGAAAGCAGGTTTCAAAATCCGAGTTTACAGATATTGTTAAACGACTTGAAAATCAAGGTGCTCATACAATCAATCTTGTCAATCCCACACATTTTGTTCCGTTTATTAAAGAAGCTTTAAGCGAGTACAAGCCGTCTGTTCCCGTTGTGTACAACACGGGTGGATATGATGATGTTGAGAGTATTCGCTCTTTGCAAGGTCTTATTGACGTTTACTTACCCGACTTGAAATATTTTGATAGCGATGTTTCTAAAAAATATTCCAATGCCGAAAATTACTTTGAAAAGGCTTCAAAGGCTGTTCTTGAAATGCAAAGGCAAGTAGGAAAATCGGTAATCAAAGACGGTATTATGCAAAAAGGAATGATTATCCGCCATCTTGTTTTACCTAAAAATACCGATCAATCTATTAAAATTTTGCGTTGGATTAAAGATAATTTACCAATTGATACATATATAAGTCTGATGAGCCAATATGTGCCTTACGTAAAAACCGAATATAAGGAGCTTAACAGACGGATTGTAACTGCCGAATATCAAAAGGTTATTGACGAGTTTGAACGCTTGGGTTTTGAAAACGGCTTTATGCAGGAGCGTTCTTCGGCACAGACCGATTTTATTCCGAAATTTGATTTAAGCGGTGTTTGACAATTAAAAAAAGTATGTGCTATACTTAAATAAAAATAACGAGGATGATGAAAATGAGCAAAAAGAACGGTTTTGTTGCTGAGTTCAGGGAATTTATAATGAGAGGCAATGTGCTTGACCTTGCTGTCGGCGTTATTATTGGCGGTGCTTTTCAGGCGATTGTAAAATCTTTGGTTGATGATGTTCTTATGCCGGTTATCAGTCTTTTGACAGGCGGCATTGATTTTAATAATTGGTTTATCGCTCTCGGAAGCGGAGATTATGCAACTTCGGCAGAAGCAAATGCAGCAGGTGTAGCAACGCTCAATTACGGTACGTTTATCGGTGCGGTTATCAATTTTTTGATAATGGCATTTGTCATATTTCTCCTTGTTAAATCAATAAACAGTATTTCGAATAAGCTCAAAAAAGAGGAAGCACCCGCAGAGGAAAAGCCGACTACAAAGACTTGTCCTTATTGCAAGTCGGAAATTGATATTTCGGCTACAAGATGTCCGCATTGTACTTCTGAGTTAAAAGATGGTGAATGATATGAAAATTGGTTTTATCGGCGCAGGTAATATGGCGTCAGCAATAGTCGGCGGTGCTGTAAAAAGCGGAAAATTTGCACCGAACGATATTTATGTTTGTGACATAAATGAAGAAAAAGTTAATAAGTTGAAAACCGAATTGGGCGTTAACGCTTCTGCTGATGCCTTAGAACTTATAAACAGCGTTGATACTGTTGTTTTGGCAGTTAAGCCTAATGTGTTTGCTTCGCTTCTTCCGTCGGTTTCAAAGAACATAAATGACAAAGGCACTTTTGTAATTTCAATCGCCGCAGGAAAATCTGTTGCGGAAATAAACAACTTGCTCGGTTCAAATGTGCCTGTTGCACGTGTTATGCCGAATATAAACGCAACTGTGCTTGAGGCTATGTCGGCATATTGCTGTAATGCTTTGGTAAATGATGAGCAAAAGGCTCTTGTTGAAAAGCTCTGTTCTTCTTTCGGTAAGGTCGTTTCAATCGAAGAGGAAAAATTTTCGATTTTCAGTGCGATTGCCGGTTGCTCTCCTGCATATGCATATATGTTTATTGACTCGCTTGCAAGAGCAGGGGTTAAAAACGGACTTGCAAAAGGGCAGGCGCTTGAAATTGCGGCGCAGACCGTCTTGGGAAGTGCTAAAAAAATCCTTGAAAGCAATGAACATCCGTGGGAACTTGTCGATAGAGTTTGCTCGCCCGGCGGTACAACGATTGAGGGCGTATGCGCTTTACAGGAAAACGGTTTTGAAGCTACCGTTACAAGTGCGGTTGACGCTTCTTATCTCAAGGATAAATCGTTATAAGCTGAAATTTTATAAAATCCGTCAAAGTTTTAATGCTTTTGGCGGATTTTTTTGTTGTAAATTCACTTAAAAATTGTTATAATCATCATATATAAGGGGGTCTTGTAATGTATGGACTTATCGAGCATAAGGAAGTTATAAACGAATTGCTCGCTCGTTACGGTGTTAAATTCGGAATTTACAAAAATAACCGTTTCAACGAACGTCTTTTCCCGTTTGACACAATTCCGAGAATTATACCTAAAAATGAGTTTGCCTTTCTTGAAAAAGGACTTATTCAAAGGGTTGAGGCTCTCAATTGCTTTTTAAGAGACATTTATTCAAATAAGTTTATCATAAGAGACGGGATAATCCCCGAGGAGTTCGTATATACCTCTGTCGGCTTTTTACCGGCATGCGAGGGTATTAGACCGCCAAAAGACATTTTTAATCACATTTCAGGAATTGACCTTGTTCAAGGCAAGGATATGAAATGGTATGTTTTAGAGGACAATTTGCGTATTCCGTCGGGTGCTTCTTATCCGATGATTGCGAGAGAGCTTTGCCGCAGAGCAAGTCCCGACACATTTCAGAACAATTCCGTGTTTGATAATCGTTCATACGGAAATTTGCTTAAAGAGGTTTTTGATTACGTCAATACAGACGGCATAAACGTAATTTTGACCCCGGGCAGATATAATTCCGCTTTCTTTGAGCACTCTTATTTGGCGGAAAAAACGGGTGCTGTGTTTGCTATGCCTCAGGATTTATTTGTAGAGGGAAATTATCTCTATTACAGCGAATATTCGGGCGAAAAGAAAAAGGTCGGAACGCTTTATCGCAGAATATCCGATGAATATATCGATCCTATGACCTTTTACCCCGATTCTTTGTTGGGTGTTCCGCATTTAATTGATGCTTATAGGGCAGGGAATGTGGCTGTTGTTAACGCACCCGGTAACGGTGTCGCCGACGACAAGGGTATTTACTATTTCGTTCCGAAAATGATTGAATACTATCTTCATGAGGACCCGATACTTTCAAATGCACAAACATATCTTCCTTATTACGAAAATGACAGAAAATATGTGCTTGAAAACCTTGAAAAACTCGTTATAAAGGATGTTTCGGAGTCAGGCGGATACGGTGTAGCTTTCGGAAATACGATGTCTACAAGCGATTTGGAGCGTTTCAGAGAGCTGATAAAAAAAGAGCCTCGAAGATTTATAGCACAAGAGGTAATTGATTTTCAAGACTTGAAGGTGCTGTCGGATGATAACAAGCAGGTTGACCGAAAAGCTGATTTAAGAGCTTTTGTTTTGTACGGCGAGGAAATCAAGGTTTGGAGAAGCGGACTTACAAGATTTTCGCAGTCTGCCGATTCGCTCGTCGTTAATTCTTCACAGGGAGGAGGCTTCAAGGACACATGGGTATTATCTCGATAAAATCAACCGATAATCTGTTTTGGCTCGGAAGATATATTGAAAGAGTTTACACAACCCTGAAAATTTTTACCGAGTATTATGACAGAATGATTGATAAGGATGAAAAATACTATGAGGACTTTTGCTCTAAGCTCGGAATAGCAAATAAATATTCATATAAGCAGGAATTTATCCGTAATTTTCTGTTTGATGAAAATGACCCGAATTCCGTAATGCATAATTTACTTGCGGCGTATGATAATGCGGTAATTATGCGTAATGAGCTGAGCAGTGAAACTATGTCTTATGTTCAAATGGCGGTTGACGCACTCGAAAAGGACAAGTACAGTAATGCACCTATCTTGAAGCTTCAGCAGGTTTTTGATTATATTTTCGCTTTTTGGGGCAGTGCAGATGATTACGTTGAATCGGAGACCTCGAGAAATATATTGAAATTCGGAAGAAGCGTGGAAAGGCTTGATTTATACACTCGTTTTTCATATCCTCCCGAGCTTGTAAAAAAGGAATTCAGTATTTTGTTAAACCGTCTTTACAAAGTGGGCATTGAATGTAATGTTGATGCTACCGATCGCTTAATATCGATTATTCTTGAAAAAGACTCGTTTGAAGAGGATAAAAATATTATTCTTAATGAGCTTTCAAGGCTGTTTACAACTACGGTTGTGTATTGAGGTGGAATATGGCAGAGCTTGAATTTACTTATAAAATGGATATAAGCTTTTCTTCTGATGTGCTAAAGCATTGCTATTCATTGAGATGTATTCCGTTTGACAATGAATTTCAGAAGATAAAAGAAATAACCGTTGATATTTCTCCGTCAAATAATCGCACATACACCGAGGACGGCTTCGGAAATAATGTTTTAACCGACAGAATAACCGTTCCGCACCGTCATTTCGGAGTTAACGTTCACGGATTTGCGGAGACAGACCTTTCAAAACGGCAGCCTGAGAAGCTCAACGGAATATATAAATACCCCTCTGAATATACGAAAGTAGAGGATACGGTTAAAGCGTTTTTGGAAAGCTTGCCGCAGGATTTTGTTACAACTCCTGTTGACACGGTACAGCGAATTATGAAGGAAATTCATAAGGTGTTCAAATACAAAAGCGGTGCTACAAGCATAAAAACGACCGCAGACGAGGCGTTAAAGCTCGGTTGCGGTGTTTGTCAGGACTATTCGCATATTTTTATTGCCGTTTCAAGAGCACTCGGCATACCTGCACGATATGTCGCAGGAATACAAAAGGGCATAGGGGAGACTCATGCTTGGGCTGAAGTCTACGACAACGGTATTTGGATAGGCATCGACGTAACAAACAACAGGATGATAGACGATACTTATTTGCAGTTAAGCCACGGCAGGGATTTCGCCGATTGCGGAATTAACAGGGGCATGCTTATAGGCGGCGGCTTACAAAATCAAAGCATATTAGCTGAAATTAAAGTTGTATAATATAGAATTAAAAAGCAGGTGGGATTATTTTTATGAATAAGAAAAATATAGGTGTAATTTTAGGTGCTTTAGGCGGACTTGCGGCATTGACCGTAACGTCGGCGGAGATATTTTATAATTTCGCTATAAACACTAAATCGCCTATACATATGAGCAAGCTTAATAATCTTGTTCAAAAGGTAACCGATACAAACGGAAATGAAGAGGACTCAAGTGCAAAATACAGCGGTCTTACGGGTACGCCGGAGATGAAAAAATGGTATGATGAGCAGGGGGAGGATATTTATATTAAGCCTGCTTCGTTGCGCTTGCACGGAAAATTATTTAAGAATGACAGCCCAAATTATGCTCTTGTTTGTCACGGATATACAAGTAAGGCAAAGCATATGGCAGGGTTTGTCAACAAATTTTACTCACTCGGATATAATGTTTTGGCGGTTGACGCACGTGCTCACGGCGACAGCGAGGGAACAAAAATCGGTATGGGCTGGCCTGAACGTATGGACGTTATTGAGTGGATTAAGCTTATTTTATCTTGGAACTCGGATGCTAAGATAATTCTCCACGGTGTGTCAATGGGTGCGGCAACGGTGCTTATGGCGTCGGGCGAGGCTTTGCCTGAAAATGTTAAAGTTGTAATTGCCGACTGCGGATATACGTCCGAATGGGATGAGTTCAGGCGTGAAGCGGACGTTTTGCACATACCGTGGTTTCCTGTACTCAATGTCGCATCTGAGCTTTCAAAGCTTTACGACGGCTATAATTTTAAGCAGGCGAGTGCGATTGAGCAGGTCAAAAAGAGCCGTATTCCGACTTTGTTTATACACGGCTCGGAAGATGAGCTTGTGCCGTATGATATGCTTGACGAATTGTATTCTGCCGCAAGCTGTGAGAAGGAATGTTTAACCGTTAACGGTGCAGGACACGCACTTTCGTCATCTGTTGAGCCTGAGATGTATTGGAATACTGTTGAGAGCTTTATTGAGAAATATATAAACAACTAAATAGTATTAGTTTTGCAAAAAAATTTAACCCCCGAGATTTACTCGGGGGTTTCGGTTTGTCAGTTGCTTATTTATTTACTTGTTGAGTAGCTTGAGCTTGATTTCTTGCTGTTTGCAAGGAAATTCTTTATGATTTTATTCATCTGCTCAGAGCCCCAGTTGATGCACTTGTCATGCTTTGTGATTTTGTTGTCTTCGCTTGCCATAAGATTTGTGTCGTTTTCATTAAACTTGTTTGTAGTGATTGCCGAACGGCAGTTAAGCTTCCAAACAGGCTCGTTGTCATTGCTTACAAAGTACATAACATGATAGCCGTAGGTGGTTTCAACTATTGCAACATCTCCGGGCTTTCTTGCCTCGTCAAAAATCCAATCGTTAAAGCCGTCAACCATATCGCCGGGTGCTACGTTTTCGTAAAGGCCGCCGTTTTCCTTTGAGCCTGTGTCATCGCTCTTTTCTTTAGCGAGTGCCGCAAAGTTTTCTTCTGTCGGATTTTGAAGGAATGTGTTGTAGATTTCCTCAGCCTTTGCATAGTAGGTTGCTTTCTGTGCTTCGGTAAGCTCTGTCTTATTGCCGTTGCTGTCTGTTGTTGTGTTAAACTGAACAAGGATATGTCTTACATCAACAGCGTTAGTATTTTCACGGTAGGGAACGGCAACCATATAAATTACAACATATCCGCCGTCAGTCTCGATAACTGCTTTATCGCCGACTTTTCTGTCTGCGGAATAAATCCAATTAACGGTGTTTTCGCCGTATGACTTTTTAACATTTGCAGCGTTGGTGTCAACAAGGTTAACAGACGCTTCCGTTGAGGATGATTTATAGCTTGTTGCAACATTAAGGACAGATGCTGCATTTGTGATTTTTGCAAGATAACCGTCAGCCAAAGCTTTAGCTTCTGCCATAGCCGCTGTCTGAGCTGCTGTTTTCTGCTCTTCGGTTGCGTCGTCTGCAAGTTCCTGTGTTACGGCACTAACCTCAAAGAGATTAACGCTGAATTTTGTGTATGACTGAATGTTTGCATCATATTCCGCATTTATTTCTTCGTCTGTAACTGCTGCGGAAATTTCCTTCTGTGAGTCGCTTGCGTAGTTTGTTGCAAGGTATCTTTCCTCATAAATTTCACGCACAAGCTTTTCGTTTACGCCCTTACCGTAAATCTTAGTGAGGTAACGGTTGAGAGAGTAATCATTATTATCAGCATATGTTGAAAGCTGCTTAATCTGCTCTTCAAGCTCTGCTTTCTGATCGTCCGTTACTGTAAGACCCTTATCCTTCGCAAGCTGCGAATAGGTAATATAAGACTGAAGATATGTAAGAGCGGTTTCTCTTATATAGTCAGCCCAAGTGGGATTGTCATAGCCCTCAAGGGTTGACGGATAGCTCTGATCCTCAGGTGCTTTTGTGATGTCAAAGCCTGTAAGCTGACGTCCCAAACCCGAACCGCGGTTTTCGTATTGAGCAGCCTGGCTGTAAACTTGATCGTAAATGTAATAATAATAGAAATCGTATTTAGCTACCGATACTCTCTTATTACCGATTTTAGCAGCCGTAGCAACCTTCTGCGGAACACCGAAGAAAGATAAAATTCCGTAAATTACCGTGAGGCAAAGAGCAGCGATAATAATAACGCCACAGCATTTACCGAGAATTCTGCCGAATTTTGTAAGCTGAGGGCTTTTGGTTGCGTTCTTTTTAGCAGCCTTTTCCATTCTCTGCTTACGCTCTTCACGATAAAGCTCTGCTTGGCTTTTCTCTGTCTGATTTTTGTCCATTTCAATTTCATCCTTTTTTTATGAAATTTCGGTCAAACCGAATATCCCTTATATTTTATACTATTTTTACTCAAGTTACAAGTGTAAAATAAAAAAATGCTCATTATTTATATTTACTCTTGATTTTTTTAATAATTTATATATACTCTAATTATTATTAAAATAAAGTAGGTAGACATATGTCAAGGTTAAAGCATAGAAGAAAAAGATTATCGTCTTTTCAAATGATACTTTTGGGCTTCGCCGGAGTTATTGTTTTAGGAGCTTTAATTTTAATGCTTCCGATTTCATCGGTGCAGGGAATTGTCACTTCTTTTGACAAGACGCTTTTTACCTCTGTATCTGCTGTTTGCGTTACAGGCTTGGTTGTTATTGATACGGGAAGCTATTGGTCGATTTTCGGGCAGGCTATAATTATTATGCTTATTCAGATAGGCGGCTTGGGAGTTATTACCTTTGCGGCGTCGCTTGCTATGCTTTCGGGCAGAAAGATTTCTCTGATGCAGAGAAGCACCATGCAGAACGCAATTTCAGCACCCGAGGTTGGCGGAATTGTGAGGCTTACAAGATTTATACTTTTCGGCACGTTTATAATTGAAACGGCAGGAGCTCTTTTAATGATGCCTGCATTTTGCAAGGACTTCGGACTTAAAGGAATATGGTATTCGTTCTTTCACTCGATTTCGGCGTTTTGTAACGCAGGCTTTGACATTTTGGGAACGGAAAACAATAAATTTGCTTCCTTGACCGATTATGCCGCAAATCCGTTTGTTAATATAACCGTTATGCTTTTAATTACAATAGGCGGAATAGGCTTCCTGACATGGGACGATATTTGCACAAAGCGTTTTCACATAAAGCGTTACCGTATGCAAAGTAAGGTTGTGTTAGTAACATCCGCTTTGCTTGTGTTTATCCCCGCAATTTTCTTTTTCTTTGCGGATTTTTCCGATGCTAAAATATCCGAACGCATATTTTATTCGCTGTTTCAGTCTGTGACAACGAGAACGGCAGGCTTTAATACGGTAAATCTTTTAGAAATGAGCAGTTCGTCAAGAGCGATAATGACAATGCTTATGCTTGTGGGCGGCTCTCCGGGCTCAACCGCAGGCGGTATGAAAACGACGACGATTGCCGTTTTGTTCGCAACCGCAGTCGCAACATTTTTTCAGCGTGATAACATCGGATTTTTCAAAAGAAGAATTGAGGACAGCGTAATTAAAACCGTTGCAACGATTGTAACTATGTACACGAGCCTGTTTTTCGTATCGGGTGTTGCGATCAGCGTGGTCGAAAAACTTCCGCTTTCCGTTTGCCTTTTTGAAACGGCTTCGGCAATCGGTACTGTCGGCTTAACTCTCGGAATTACGCCGTCTTTAAGCCTTTTCTCGAGAGTGATTTTAATGGGACTTATGTATTTCGGCAGGGTAGGCGGTTTAACGCTTATATATGCCGCATTTTCAAATAAACAACACGTTAATTCTAAGCTGCCGCAGGAAAAAATTACGGTAGGATAAGGAGATAATTATATGAAAAACATTTTACTTATCGGTTTAAGCCATTTCGGAAAGCATGTAGCCGAGGAGCTTGCTGATTTAGGTCATGAGGTAATGGCAGTGGACATAAACGAGGAAAAGGTCAATGAAATATTGCCTATTGTTACCAATGCTCAAATCGGCGACAGTACAAATGCAGAGTTTTTGAAGTCTCTCGGCATCAGAAATTATGATGTTTGTATGGTCACAATAAGCGAAAATTTCCAAAACTCACTCGAAACTACCTCTCTTTTGAAGGAACTTGGAGCAAGCTACGTTGTTTCAATGGCAAAGCGTGACGTTCAGGAAAAATTCCTTTTGAGAAACGGTGCGGACGAAGTAGTATATCCCGAAAAGCAGGTTGCAAAATGGGCAGCTATTCGCTATTCTGCCGACCACTTGCTTGATTACGTTGAACTTGATGATGAATACGGTATATTCGAGGTCGAAGTACCGCTTGCGTGGATAGGCAAAACAGTCGGACAGGTTGATATTCGTAAAAAGTACAACATAAATATTATGGCGTACAGACAGAACGGAAAGCTCGACGCGTCTGTTTCTCCCGATACGCTTTTGACCGACCAAATTACTTTGCTTGTACTCGGCGAATACAAGGCTTTACAAAAATGCTTTAAGATTTAACAAAAAACTAATCCGTGAATGAGAAAGCTCTCACTCACGGATTTTTTATGCCTTTATTTTATTTTTGAAGATTTTTCTGCGACTCCTGCTTTAAGTAAGCATTGATAAAGCCGTCAATATCTCCGTCCATTACATTTGCGATATTGCCCATTTCAAAATTCGTTCTGTTGTCCTTAACAAGCTGATATGGCATAAATACGTATGATCTAATCTGACTTCCCCAACCGATTTCCTTTTGCTCGCCCTTAATATCGGAAATCTTATCAAGGTGCTCACGTTCTTTTATTTCAATGAGCTTTGACTTGAGCATTGTCATTGCAACCTCACGGTTCTGGTGCTGGCTTCTTTCAACCTGACACGCAACAACGATGCCTGTCGGAATATGAGTAAGACGAACTGCGGAGGAAGTCTTGTTGACCTTCTGTCCGCCTGCGCCCGAAGAACGGTAAACGTCCATTTTGATATCCTCGGGAGCAATATCAACTTCAATAGTGTCGTCTATTTCAGGCATAACCTCAATAGAAGCGAAGGAAGTATGTCGTCTGCCCTCTGAGTCAAACGGAGAGACACGGACAAGTCTGTGAACGCCCGTTTCGCTCTTCATATATCCGTAGGCGTTTTCGCCCTCAATAAGAATACTTGCTGATTTAAGACCTGCTTCTTCGCCGTCAAGATAGTCAAGCGTTGTAACCTTATAGCCGTGTCTTTCGCCCCAACGGCAGTACATACGGAAAAGCATTTGCGCCCAATCCTGAGCCTCTGTTCCGCCTGAACCTGCGTGGAATGTAAGTATTGCGTTTTTAGAGTCATATTCGCCGCTTAAAAGTGTAGAAAGTGTCATTGATTCAAGGTCGTTTTCGATTTTCTGAACACTCTCTTCACATTCTTCAACAAGGCTTTCATCCTCTTCCTCATTTGCAAGCTCAATCATAACAAGAGCGTCATCATAATCCTGCTTTAATTTTTCGTAAGCGTTTACCTTGTTTTTAAGAGAGCTTTGGCGTTTCAAAACAACCTGCGAACCTTTGATATCATCCCAAAATCCGTTTTCTGCGGTTTTAGCGTCAAGCTCTTCTATCTCTTTTTTCATTTTTTCAAGACCGAGTGCGTCTGCAAGGTCCTTAAGAGCATCCTCGTGTCCTAAAAGTCTTAATCTTAATTCTTCAAATTGAAGCATAAATATACCTTTTCCTTTTTTAATAAGTATTTAACTTTAGTAT
>ENA-OZTB01000020-OZTB01000020.1-human-gut-metagenome-genome-assembly--contig:-NODE-20-length-29298-cov-6.204938_pt1 | contig 29298 bp, 26 predicted proteins | sample MGYA00244132_ERZ653986 | MGnify/ENA primary metagenome ERZ653986 (study PRJEB26926, sample SAMN06164561) | human gut metagenome | biome: ENVO:00009003; feature: ENVO:2100002; material: ENVO:00002003...
AGATCTGCGCATGTCTCGTGGGCTCGGAGATGTGTATAAGAGACAGGAAATACACTCCGCATATCTGCTCTTCCACATAAACTCGTTATAATACTTATAACTCTGCTCCCCTGTCATAAAAGCATTATCAAATGTAGAATTTGCATTCTCCGGTACAATCATTTTAAAACTATGCTCAAAACCACACTTAATTGTTGCATCAATACAGTAATCGGTCTGCAATCCAACAACAGCTACTGTGTGGACATTCTTTTCCGCCAAATACTCCAACAGCCCCGTCCCCTTAAAAGAACTATTTACCGTTTTATCGAAAATCTTCTCACTCGGCTGTGGACCAAAACCTTCATATATCTCAAAACCAGGTATTCCCTTTGTCAATTCCGCACCGACACCATCATCGTGTCTTACATAAATAACTTCAACATTATTCTCTCTGGCTGCAGCAATTAACGATTTAACAGCACATTCGAACGCATTGAAATTATATAAATCAGGTGTCGTTATTAATTTCTGTGTATCGACTACTAAAAGTACCATTTACGCTCTCCTCATCATAAATATTTCTCTATCACACTCTGCTCCACAACCTTTTTCCCAAGCAACGTCATAGCCTGCTTCGAGCAATTATTGATGCACCTATAACACATAGTACACTGATTATTCTGTACCACTTTCTTATCAACAATCTTGATATTATTCATCGGACACAACTTTTCACATTTGCCACACCCTATGCACTTATCTTCGTCCACACGCAGTTTATCAGAATAGTTTCTTGTCTTATGTCCAAAATACAATAGTTGTCCAAAGAAACCCGCCATGCGATATAATATACCAATTCCCTCCCGGGTTGGTTTCCCTGCTTTCAAAAGCCGAATCGACTTACTAATCTTTTGCTCCGCTTTCTTCACAAGTTCCCTGTTCTTTTCCAGCGGACGCTTCAACACTTTTTCATCGCCTATGCTATCCGGCATTCTCAAATGCAATCCACCTATTATTTCTGCTCCGTATTGCTGTAAAAGCCGCCCAAGAATTCCTGCCCCATCACCGCTAAACAATCCCATTGTGGCGATAAGAAAAACCTTCTTACTTCCCCCAAAATTCTTTATTTTTTTTCTTTATCACGCACTTATGCAACTAAAAGTGACTATGTTGTCCAGCGTAAGATTAATTAAAGGTGACTGTCTTGTCCAAACAGTTTTTTACTAAAGTGATGTTTCTGTCCTAGATCTACCACTAAAAGTGACTACATTGTCCATTCTAAAAGAAATCAGCGTATTTCTCTATGGAAGTGATGATTCCATGTAAATCTGAGGCTATTTACGGCTTATTTTTGAAAAAACGGATTATAAAAAAGGGGAGATGTGAAAGGAAGCCCATAAAAGGTGACTGTCTTGTCCAGTAGAGGTGACTACCTTGTCCACAAAAGAAAAAGAAAGAGTTTACCCAAAGGTGACGCAGTTGTCCATGAACAAAGAAATAAAAGGTGACTATCTTGTCCATGAAAGTTTTTCGTGAATAAATGAATATCTTTTTGCCTAAAATAGAAGTGGGCAAATTTGCCCACTTCTAAGTAATCATCATAAATTTGAAACTTCCCATAGCTAAAGCAAGGAGTGTTGCGGCATTCTTCGATAAGTAGGGCAGATAAAAAAAGGTGTTTACAGAAGAAGATCGCGATATGTTTTAAATTATACAAAATTAATGTTTTGTATAATTTAGGGAGGGGCATTTTGCAGAATTGCTTATTATATTATGGACATTCACAACGGCCGAAAGCTTTCTATTCTTTTTTTCTGTTAGTCTTATACCACATAAAAATCAAAGCTCAGTTTTGGTTTTCCCATTTCTTTACTAGATTGTAAAAAGTACATCTTTTCAATCCCAGAAGTTCACTGGCTTTTACTGCTGTAATCTCATTTTGCTTCCACTTATCATAGATGCTCTCCCAAGTGCAGGGATATTGGATTCGTGGTCTACCTAAATGCTTGCCATTTTTTTTCGCAGCAGCAATACCTTCAGACTGACGTTCTTTAATCATCCGGCGCTCCTGCTCGGCAATGCTGGCCATAACCTCGATGAGCACATTATTAACCATATCCATGATCCAGTCTTGACCCTCCGGAAGATTAAGCGTTGTGGTTGGTAAATCAAGGACCATTACTCGAATATGGTTATCTCTATAGTATTCCAATTCTTGACGAATATGTTGCTTGTTACGGCTTAGTCGATCTAGTGATTTCACTACAAGTGTGTCTCCGCTGCGCAGTAGCTGTTCTCGCAGCGCTTGATAGCCTGGACGTTCCAGCGATTTTCCGCTGGCCTTATCCACGATGATTTCCCGATCAGAAATCCCTATTTTATGTAGTGCTTCGATCTGACGGTCTAAATGTTGCTCCTTGCTGGAGACTCTCGCGTATCCCCATGTTTTACTTCCCATGGCTCCTCCTTTGTGTATGTAAAGGTTGTAACATTTATAGACATGATTATAAATTATATATTACACCTTTTTAAACACTTTGACAAGTTCTTATATAGTGTTTGTAAAGGTGTACCTTTTTATACATTTACGCACACATGAAAAAAAGGACAAGGAAAAAGACAATTCCACACACGCACACATACATCAGTATGTGTTTTGTATCTCGCTTTCCCGGCTGATCCGCGTATTCGGCGCATATGGCTTGAATCAACCGAACCATTCGATACATTGCGAATATGGCTAACGGTTTAATGCTGGCAAAATAAAATATTCCAAACAAAGTGTATATTGCAATCATCACCTCATTTTGGGTAATGGCTCGCCATACAGCTTTTGGCAGCGTGTTTGATGTCATTTTTTCTCTGATACTTCGAACAATAATGACCCAAAGCAGTAGCCAAGAATGTACGATAGCCAAAAAAACGACTGTTCCTGCCAACACAGCATTTCCACTCTCCACAACTGCGTTGAACACCTCTTGTCTCAGCATATATGTCTCTTTATTGCTCCTTTCCTTTTGAAATTTACGCTTTGCCGGGGTTGTGACCGGCATCCCGCATTACAAGAGCCGGTGGATTGCTCCACTGGCTCTTTCTAATTACATAGGGAAAAAGGGTGGGCAAAATTGCCCACCCTTATCTTTCTCGGTTTTGATCTTTTCTGGGTTTTTCTCCGTATTCTTTACAGTAACCAGCAACGCCCTTTTGACGTGACTCAAAACGGAAAGCACCAGACTCAGAAGCAAGGCGCACAGTAGTGCGGTTTAGAATGTTATCTATTTGTTTATTGACAAGTTCGCTGAGATAATGTAATCGCTGACCTGGTGCTTTGAGTCGTGGATGTTGTGCAAATTCAAAACCGTGTAGATTCTTCAAATCTGAGCGAATACTGTCCGTTAATAATGCATGTGCAGTAATATTGAGGTCTGTGCCAAAGCGTGGAGATGAACGACCGGCATACCATGTCAAATCACTCATACGATCATCATCAACGCTTGGGAAGAGACTCTGATTATGATCGAATACGGGAGCCATCCTCAAAGGCTTAAAAGTATCGTTATCCACGAGAATACCAAAATTTCCGAGGTGACGATCAACATTAAAAATAAGAGCATCAAGAACACACATACGCCTGAATTGATCTCCAGAGCCTAATGCGTTGAAATAGTCAAGCATACTGGAAATGCTTTCTTTCCGCATAAAAATGCGACTTGCGCTAATATATCCTGTTTTTTCATCAGTAAACAGTTTGCATGTGCTGATAAGACGTCCATGATACCGGTCAAGATCATAATCAACATAAGATGGGCACAAAATAGAAGATACCTGTGCAGCCAAATATTCAGATAAAGGTTCGATTTCATATATAGAGCTTCCGGATTTGTAAAGGTATATCTGTTGTCCGGCTTCAACACGTTTCCAACATTTAGCAAAAGCGCCTTCGGTTCCGAATTCTGGAGAAGTAGAAGGAAAATCAATGCCGATAGAGACTCCATCAAAGGCAGTTCGACTGATTATTTCACTGAAAGGATTTTTGTACAAAGATACATCATCCCATAGCAAGTCAGAGCCTGCGCTTTTAACCCATAACGTGTCATTTAGGGATAGCGCGTGTGTAACCTGAAGAAATCCTTCGAGATCATCGCAGCCATATTGTCTTAACAGCTCGGCAATATGTGCGCGGTGTTTTGGCGCTCGCCGGCTCTCTATGAAAGTTGACAGTCCCATAAAGCCAAGCGGGCGTGTGTCCGTAAGCCATTTATCTTCAATGAAGATAGGTTCTTCGTACTCATTTCGCTTGCAAATAAAGGATAATAATGGCTTGTCTTTATTCATAAGATAATATTGCACAGACATAATCTCACCTCAAGTCCTTTTGGACATCAATAAATTCAATAGAGACTATATGGTTTTGAAAGTCTCTTTCATCCATGTTGTTGTCAGGGCCAGTATACTACTTGTCTGGATGCTCTGTCTGCTTCGTTGAGCAGCATGGCTGCGTCAGTATACCTGGCTTGTCCTGCTGTGCCGACAAGGTAGATAGCTCTGTTTCTACCTGTTGAAGTTGTTGCTCCAAGCCCTGAAAAATCGCAAATACATCCGGGAAAATCACCTTTGCCCCGCGTTTTGCCAAAGACAGTACATTGCGGGCACTTTTCTCCACATCAGCTGCCACGCGACCATCAATCCGAATGGGCTGCTTGTTCTTGTCTATGTACGGGGCGAGGTACTTTTCAGTTGCCGGACACATATTTTGAATCAGAAACGCCGTATTTCTACCAAGAACCGTTCCAAATCGGATGGTATTGCATCGACCGTACTTCTTGATTTTATCCTGTTCGATGCGCTTATATTTTTCGTATTTGGACGAAATGGGAACGATCCAGTAAATTTCAGGAACCCGCGCATCGGGAAATGCAAAGAAGCATGGACGGCTGTGCGGAACCCCGTCAATAGTGTCCTTGTTCTGCATTAATTTATCATCTGGAAAATCCTGGTAATACTCGTTAGATAGAAAATAAAGCTGCGCCCGTAGCATCAAAATGTCCTCCTATATGAAAGTGACGCCCTGCCTTTCGACAGGGCGTCACAAACATTTGAATCCCGAACATTTATAAGCCGCATATCGGGGAGCGAACAATATTTGTGATCCTGACCATTTATAAGCCGCGTATCAGGGAGCGAACAATATTTTATAGGGAGACGTTCCCCTTCTATTAGTATTATACGCTGGGGCTTCATTTATGTCAATAACAAAAAGAAAGGCGGAAATCCGTTAGCTATGGGGAATGTCAAAGAAGAGTGGGCAAATTTGCCCACTTTTAATTACTCATCTATTTGTTTCTGAAAAAGGCAAACATTCCTTTCTTTTTTTGGGGCTCAACGGTATTGATTGCGCCGATTATTTTATCATATAAATCATTACTGTCGGAGGTGTAAACAAAAGGATCTGGCGTATACTTTGCGAAAAAGGTCATTTCAGCTTTGTCCTCCATCAATTCTTTTATGTCCTTGAAATCATTCTCATGGACAAAGCTAAAAATATAGTATGTACTATTTTGAAGAATAGGCGAACGAAAAACATCTTGCATAGCACTTAATTCATATGGGCTATCACCGCCGACAATAATCCGGACGTCCTTTTCGAGAAATTGGATCATGTTAAAGTTTTTGTCTGAATAACTTCCAAAATCGTACACCAGGTACTCATAATCCATTGCGCGGATCTCAGCTATCTTGTTTGGATTAGAATAGAGATCCACGCCATTTAGTGTGACACGACCAAGAACAGAATCGATATCTTCTGCGCTGTATAAGTTAGCTGCCATTTGGACATATGTGCTGTCATTGAGCTGAATATAGGCCGCTCTATGCCCAAGGAATTGCAGATACTTTACAATCTGTAGAGCTTGCGTTGTGGCTCCAATTCTATTGCAGCATCCCGCAACAGATATAATAGTTTGCTTGGAAGATTGTAGTTTATCAATTTGAGAATCTTTTTCTTCCACAACAACGGGTTTATAAGGTTCAATGGTCGCGAATCCATCTAAGGCGGTCTTAAGCTGTTGGTTAGCAAGGCCGGCAATGGATTCAGTAACAAAACCCGTAAAACCACGTTCTGTCAGTGCATAAATCAAATTGCTGCGGGCGTTTTTTCCAAGGTAATAGAATATGAATCGTGCGTTGCTTACACGATTCATATTCTCGATTTCTTCAGCGAGTACATTGTAATTATCCAGAAAAGTTGAAAGGTCGAAGATGACAGCATAATATGTTTTGCTGATAATAATATCTTTTACATCAGCAATATGAGAAATATCTCCTGTGAATTCAACTTCTTTGCCAGAGATCTCGGCTACTCTGCTGCCTACTCTCTGATTTCCGACAAACAAAATATCAGCCATACTTTACTCCTTACCCAACATCAGTCGTTTTAAGTCATCGACGAGATACAGATTTACGCGATCAAATGTAATGAATGGTTCGATGCCAAGCAGCTTCATCCGATAGCAGAGTGTTGCTCGTGGAACATGATATTGCGCTACAATCTGTGAAATAGTCGTGAGGTTACTGTTCATCCATTCTTTTATATCTTCCATATTATCTTCCTTTTATAAATTAGCGTTCAGATTCATTTTGTTTCGTTCGTTGTGCGGTGCGGTCGAAATATTGGCGTAAAGAAACCTGCTGGCTTTCTGGCCTATCTAGTGAAAAATCTGAGAGGGAATAACTTGCAGTCAAATTCCGATCTGCGGTTACATAGGCTATCAGACTTCTGATTGATTCGCCGGATAATTGTATAGGATTTTCCGTTCTTTGCTTAGAAATCAGACTTTCACTATCCATTGCCAGTGTTGTAAATTTGTTTAGGACTTCATTTACAGCAAAATCGGCTTGTTCCTTTGGCGGAGAATCCTTGACGTTTATGGTATCTATATAGCATTTCCCAACAAGCGCGCCTTCGGTATCGTGAAACGTAACAGAGTAATAGTCTGGTGCCTTTGTCAAGCTTGTCTTTATGTAATACACGTTACTTCTCCTTTCTGAGATCATCTATTTCTCGATTTACCAATTCAATTCGGGCAGTATATTCGGAAATTTCAGCATGAGCAGCTTCAATGTTACCCTGCTCGGAAGATATCTCGCTTTCCTTTTGTAAAATCGTAGAATCTGTTTTAGATATTTGAGCTGCCGTCTGATATTGCTTGGAGGATTCCAATTCTGCAATTTCAATACGCATGTTTTCAATGCGGGTTGTAGAAGCCTCTATTGTTTCATTGAGCTCTGCAATTGTATTTTCGTAATTGCTGATTTTACGCTCCAGGCTTTCTATTCTATACTCCTTCTCTGATTTCTGCTCAATATGAGAAACCGGTGTGATATCCCGCTTATTCGAATAAAGATTAGTAGAAATGGCTGGATTACTGGATAAAGAAACTGACAAGCGTACCTGTGAATAATTAGAAGGGATATTCTTAATGTGGATGACGTATAGATCATCCGAATGAACAACAACATCTACAGCTAGATTAGTAATGTTGAGCCCATTGGCCAAAGCTGAAAAAGAATAGCTGTTGTCACCGTCATAATTATTATTGGTAAATCCAAGTTGTACTTCCATGGTTCTTTGTGCAGAGCTATATGTCCAAGCGTTGATAGTTACGCTTCTGTTGGAAGGCAAGGATTGTTCTACCCCTATAGGGGTTAAACGATAATCATTTGCGTTGGAAAATATCCACGGCGAAAGAAAGAAAAACAAGTAAATAGATATGATGCAGATCACTCGAATTGCTTGATGGTAATTCTTTTCATCTCGTGGAAGCATTCCTTTTTTTGACGAAATTATAGCCATTTTCTATTACCTGTTTCTTTCTTTAGCATTACTGCGATGATGAGATACGGAATGTTTTTCCTGGAGATCCTTTGTAATGTTACGTTTAACAGACATTCCAAGGAATGAAACATCTCTATAAATTATATTTTTTCCTGCGTCACGAAGCTGCTTAATTGCATCCGGAGAAAGAACAGGTTCATCATGTACGGAAATTTCTTGCTCATATATCCAGATCTCTTCTGCTGCGTCAATGTCAGCAGTAAACTCAACTTCATTGTTTTCCTCATACCCTCCAATGGCAAATACACGCTTTTTAACAGCCATCTTTGTTTCCTCCTTTTGTATTTCATTTCAAGGACGAGGTATCAAGCCCGGATATAGTTGATAACTGGTATACAGTATCAAATTTCCAGGTATTAAGATCGTGATCGAAAACTAATTTTGCATTGAGTAATCTGACATTTTCTTGTTTTGGGTTGATTACAAGCTGAGCATCACTGTTTGAAGTCGTTGAAGATGTAACCTTGAAGGTGGATAGTATGATAACAGATCCATCGTCCTGAATGCTTGAATAAACCAAAATATCAGATACTATATCCGTGTAATGATGGACAAGCTCCTGGCTAGTTTCTGGCTCGACTACAACAATATCGGGGCAAAAATAATCAAGAGCTGCACCAGTGCAATATTTTTCGGCCTCTGCATATAGCTGGCTGTAATAATTGTAATCTGTACTTAAATAGTCTCGATTGAAATAGAGTTGAAGAAAGGATTTCACATACTCGCAAATTGATTTACTGTCTGAATTTGTTAATTCTGTGATCTTTTTGCTGAGTTGCTGGTTTGTTTCTTCTAGCATTGTGATTGTTTTCTCTATTTCTGGATCCGACTTATATTTATCAGATAGAATGTTTGGAGTACTGTTATTTTTTATAGAATCTAGCTCCTGTGAAATGAGGAAAGAATAGATGCCCATTGCGGCACAAAGCAAAAAACAAAAGCAACAAATAATGACCGCAGCATATTTCTTCATGGAAATTCCTCCTTGGATTTAATGAATGGTGATAGTCGGATAGTATTTTCGGAATTCCTGTGCATCCAATCGAGTACTATGAGGGGCAATTCCATAACCACCATATTCATAAATTTCATAGTGGAGGTGTGGCCCGGAGGAATTACCACTATTCCCGGTATAGGCAACAATCTGTCCAGCTTTAACGGTTTGACCTTCGGATACGTTTATTGAGCTTAAATGGGCGTAACCGGTTTGAATTCCTAAACTCGGATAGTAGATACGAACATAATTGCCCCAGGATCTTTCATCATCAATGCCAGATCCCCAAATATTATTTGGATAATAATATGTCCAAATTACTACTCCGTCGCCAATAGCGTATACTGGATGACCAGTGTTGCCCGTAGCAATGTCGACGGCCAAGTGTCCTTCATATGTAGAGCAAGTGGTAATGTCAGTTGGCCATCCGATCTCACCACCAAAAGTTCCGGAAATCATACCATTGCCAATACCATCAAAAGACAGTTCACGCGGAAATTTATAATGTTCTCGAAATCTTTTGGTGTACTCTTTGTTTCCAGGAGTCCACCCATACTTGTCTTTGTAATATTGCTGATAGGTTTCCGCTGCAACGGATGAAAATTCGCCATAGTATTTTGATTCATCGGAGTTAAGATAATCCCAAAAGCCTGGTCCGAAGTTATAGCACTGTACAGTTGCCAGCAGGAGGCTTTCATCGCCCGCATTTGTTAAACCGGTGTACTTGCATAGACTGATCCACGTTCGCACACCTGCATCCATGGAATAAGAGACACTGGTAATTGAGCCTGGATAACGAGGATACTCGTAATTCTCTTGGCTCTCAGAGCAGCACATACGATCTGCCCAATCCGGGCCTTCTCCTCCAGACTCAATTTCCATAATAGCTTTTAGGACTTCGTACCAGTTCAACACGTCATATTTTTCACAGGCAACGTACAGTTCAGACACAAACATCTGTGTATTGGTTGACAAATCATAGGCTTGGCCATATGCTGCATCAGTGTATTGAGAAGAATTTTCATTGCTTACTCCACTGATAGCAGCGACTAATCCGCTGATCAATGTCATGATTGACACAATGATTATCGCCAGAAAAAATACAGCTAGGGCTGCACCACTACTGCCTAAAATAATCTTATTTTTTAGACTCAGCTTTTTTGACTTTTTAGACTTCTTACCTTTTTTTTTACCCTTTTTTTTAAAAATCATATCATGCACCACCAGAGAAAAGTTCATTCTCCTTCTGTGTGATATACACAGACAAGTGAATATTACGATTGCTGGACAAGCAGAGAATAGTTTCACCCTTTTTAAGCTTTGGGATTGCCTCCAGATCACTCGAATTGAGAGTGGATCCAAACACAGTTTGTAGCAATCCCAGTACGTTGGAATCCTGGCGCATGATAAATTTGTAAGCGCAAAGCTCAAAAAGGATCTTCAGCTTATTAATTTCCTCTGTACTCGAACCTTCAGGGACATAATCTCGGATGGATTGTGACGCAAGGAATATTCCACCGAAATACTTTCGAGCTTCTCTTGCGATTACAGTAATCTGTTCAACGGCAGCAATTTTCTTTGTATTGACAATTTTGTGGGCCTCATCAATATAAATAGTGGTTCGTACGATGTCTTCCCAAGCAATTTCATGAGCTTCGTATCGGGATTTCATCAGTGCACCTATTTGTACGTTATTATCCCAGCACAAATGAAGAGCCAAGAAGATCTGAACATTAAACACTTCCTCGGTCGCTTTGGACAAATTTGAAATATTGAAGTAGACAATTTGCCGATTCATAATATTGTCGATAGATGTATACCCATTGAAAAGCTGACCATAAGAAGAAATAAGAGATCGAAAAGTTCGATATATTCTGTCTAAGCGACGAGCTTCTCGAATTGTCAGGTCATCAGATACTGCATCGCCTGTAGTGGATATAGATTTCTGTTTTCGTTCAAGGAAATTTATAAAATCGCTAAAAATAGGGTATTGATTAGCCGGTAACCCTGTGATTTGCTGCTGATCCAATGGTTTGCTGGAATCAATAAGGCCAAAATCAACATAGAACTCTTGTAAATACTCTTCGAAGCTGTTGGCTTCATCGATCTGCAGATCGGGAACCAACAGCGAGTATACGGTTCGGAGCTTTGCAAGATGGTTGATAAAGCACATATTCTGTCCTTCGTCAGAAGTTTGTAGAATTTCGAGAGCGTTCAAAATTCCGTCTGAACCATCCAAGCTTATGTAGGCTCCTCCCAATCGCATAATTAGTGGACGAAATTCTCCGGACGGATCAAATCCTCTTACGTAGTTACCACGTATAGCATCGTCCTCCAGCAGCCTTTTCAATGTTGTGGATTTACCACTGCCCATCAATCCGACCATAACGACGTTATAAGATATACGGTCATCAGATAGCGTGTGTGTATCGAGCAATGCTGTACCGTCATTGGTATTGGTAGTACCCAGGAAAGTTCCATGGGCATCCATAAGATTGGTGAAATGGAATGGTATCCCATCGGCAAGAACGCCACTTTGTAATGGTTGTCCATATCGGGCATAGTCTTTCGAATCTTCATCGGAATTCTGCGTCGTATAGCTCTGATACATGGAGCGAAAATCGGCAATTTCTTCGTTGATGTAGATAGAAGCTTTGTAATTTGACGCCTGCAGGTGTGCAAGAACTTCTTTTACTCTCTGATCACATTCACTGTAAGTCTCAGCTGCCACGTATAGACGAATTCGCAGTAGCTTTAATACTTCGCCCATGATCTCTATTTCCTCCCACAAAGCTTCCAATTCTTCAAATCGGCGTTGTGCAGTTTTGAGGTCGGCGCTTTCTGTTGCATCGTTTACGCGGCGCAGCTGTTCTTTCATACCAGCATTGATATTTCTCTGGCTTTCTTCTACATTTTCAGTATTTACATCTACAATGGTTGTGACGCCATCAATGTTCATAAGCCTGGACAGCCAACAACTGTCTAAATGCTTTGGAAATTCGGTGATTGTTATGCAAGCTTCGTATCCAATACCAGTGGCTAAATACCTTTCGGATATTGGTGCAATGCCTCCACGCGGCTGAATAGCTGCAAGAAGCCACGGGTCATATTTCAGCTTTTTCAGCGTTTTTTCTTTTTGACTGATTGATGATGGATAGTTTATCTTGACTTTTTGGTCATGTTGCACTTTAAGTACAGCTGACTTGTTATTGAGCCTTTCAAGTACAGATAGCTTACTTTCTAGCGGAAGTATTTCAGCGAGATTATTATTTACGAGCATCTGTGAAATGAGAGCATGACCATCTTTGTATTCATCTATGCTCGCAGCAAAAAACATCAGGAAGAATAGGCGATCTGTTTGTGTGGCTTGGATATTTTTAAGCTGCTCCAGCTTATCTTCCAAAAATTCTGTATACTCAGCAACCTGGTTTGTGGCCAATTTGTGCTCAATGTATTTTTGCTGTATTCTGGTGTCAGTAGGAGCATTAAGCGAAATAAGCTTCATGTCAAAGGAAAACTTTCGATAAAATACTTCCCACAATGCGACAAGAAAACTGAAATCATCTGTGGAGCATGAGAGAAGATCACTGGTGGTAATGGAATATATGTCACAATATTGTCCGTTTTCCAGTTTAAATATTCCTCCTTCCTCTATACCAACTATAGGGATAAGCTTGGCAATAGATTTATTGCGAGGAGGGTTAAATAACTCTAATATTTTCCCGAAACTTCTACTGCCAGATTCATTTTTCTTTTTATAGATCAAGATTATTCTCTCCTTCTGTGGATATAGATTCCTGCTCGATTTCTATGGCTCTATAGGATGTACGTGGACGTCGTAAATATAACCAGAGTGACTGGTAGATTCGCTTCCCCGGATTGTTCTGGCTTTTTCTTGATAAGAAAATTCCCATTGCAAAATTGAAAAACAAGAAAACAACACGGAGAGCTGGAACTACCATATTTTGTGTTAACGCTCCAAACGCCACGAAACCAATGATAAAGAAAAAATCGAACATATAGATTTTCGCCGAAAACTTCTTTGGCGTTTTTACTTCTGTAGGGACAAAATTTCTCATAATTCACCTTATGTTAGAGATTCTTTTTCCTTTCTATACGAGAATTAGAGTCATCTTTTTTGGAACTTTCAGCTTTTGATGGGTTTGGGACGGACTGTTGATTGGATGTGACACTTCCCTTTGAAATTCGAGTTTGAGAAAGATTCGGAGAAACTTGCTTTTGACTATTGGATGATCTTTCTGTGTTCAGTGAGCTGCCAGAACGAGGAATACTCGTAGAAGTTGAGTTTAAGTTGTTCTTTTTTGCAGCCTTGTTTTTACTATGGCTGCTTTCTTCTTTCCTTGTGATTCCACCATGAGAAATTGAAGCTGGTGGTGTAAGAGAATTAGAAGATAGCTGGCCATCCTTTTTCTTTACATTTTTCCGACCTTCCTGGATATCCGGATTACTCTTATCCTCTGAAATGTTTTCTATATCTGGGTCTTTCAAATTTGCATTTGTATCAGAATAGGCGTGTAGATTAGAGTTAATATTGGCTTGAGAATCAGATGGAGAAGAAGCGTTCGGAATACGATTCTCCGAAGCCTCATTTGCTTTAGAGAGATGGGAGGATGCCTTTTGAGGGCGTGAAGATAGTTTGCGTGAAGTATCGCGAAGCCCCTTTTCCTTTCCGGTATCATATTCTGTTTTCAAACCGGCTCCACCATTTGTTTGAGCTGTTTTGTTGATTATTGACTCACCTTTGTTATATCCCTGCGCATATTCTGAGGCGCGGCTGGATCGCAATGCGGATCGTCTGTCTTTTGCGGTAGGAGTAGTACGATGCGAATCCGCAAAACGGCCTATTCCCTTTCCAACACCAGAGATACCGTTAGAAATACCGTGCATGGCTCCAGCGGCCATTCTGCCGATTCCAACGGCAGCCATAGCAGTCTTGAACCCACTCTGTATTCCGGCATCAATATTAAAAATACGTTCTATCAGATTCGGGCCATCTATAACCGCTAATGCAATGGCTAACAAAAAAAAGGAAGGGACAATGCTGTTGTCGAATGGCGAATTTACACCAAACATCCATTCCTGAAAGGATAGGAATATGCGTAAAGCCACCGGACAATATGCAAGTACTACATAAGTAGAGCATATGGCTTTCAGAATTTCACGTAACCTTGCTCCACCGGCGATGTCCGTTAGTGCTAGAGCTTGGGCAAAAATCCTGTGAATAACTAGCTCGTAAGATAGTCTCGCAACCTTGAATGTCGTGAAAACAATGACCAGGAGAGTTGCAATTTCCGTTAAGAAAATTGGAAGCATGTCAACAGAATAACGATAATAGTAGTCCGTTGCGAGGGGTTCGAAGTATATTCCAAAAGGCAGCTCTCCACGCGCTGTAGATTCAACGACGGTTGCTTCCCCATCACTATAATCCAATTTTTTAAGGAATACTTCGTCAATTCCTTTGGTTTCGGTTCCGCGGATAACAGCACCGATCTGCAACTGATTAATCCATTCATCACTATTTGGGAAGTTATTGATGGTAACATCTCCATCATCACTTTCGAATACGCCATTTCCGGTTGTACATATGTATTGCAGATCGTAAGTGTTGCTTTTGAAGATGGTTCCTAACGGAACTTCATCCAGATCTGTCGCACTGGCAAATGCACCGTTCAACATGTTCATTGCTGTGGGTAGCACAGCAATGACTAGAATTCCAAATAGGATATTTCGCAGGACAAGAGTACCTTTAATGTTTTGAAAACCAAGGATCATCGCTATTCCGATGCCAACCAGAACCAAAACGGTTAGGGAGCCGATAAATGCGTACTGACTAAAAGAGTATTGGTTAACGGCTGTTCCTTGTTTTACAAAGCTGTCTAAAGAAGAAAAATCAAATGTAAGTAGTTGGTATGCTGCACCCATAATTCCGGACAGGATATCAATTAATTCTTTTAGGACAAGCAAGAAAAACCAAAATATAGAACGCAAAGCTGTAATGATGATATTGTTTTGCTGAAAATATTCTCCATATTTTGTAAGTAGTTCCTCAGCTGTAGTCATAGCAATTAAGTCCATTGAGCGTCTCCCTCGCTTTATATTTTCATGTTCTGTTTCTGCTCTTCCAGCTTCCTTTGGGTGTTGAGCTTATCGAAGTGAGCATCTATATCGTACTGATAGAGTTTTAAATGTTTTGTGCTGGGCCAATGTATTTCAGATAGGTCTATATCTGACAGATTAGGAAAAGTATCTGTAAGGTATTGATTCCGATAGCGAAATCTTGAATTTCCACGAGCGAAAATAGGAGCAGAAATAATGTCATTTCCCTTTAAATCATGGCGTGTCATAATTCTTGATACTATGAGTTCGCCCTCATGTAAGTGCATGAGTTCGTTTGGGTTCATCAAGGGTTTCTCTTCATACATTTCCGTAAAAGATTTGTGTAAAGATAATTTTTGTCCACTTCGATTCACGTTGACAACGGTTTTATTGCCCAGCTCCTTTGAAAAGTGTTCTCTTGTGGACAGATCACCACTCGAAAGAAAATACTTATTGCCGCAGTTTCCTATGATAGTTTCTGTGTTCTTTCCGTATAGATTTTCAATTTGTGCGTTACTTTGAACCAGCAAATTAAAACGTATATTTCTGCCGAGAGCCACCGTTATGATGTTAGACATGTTTTCGATGGCTGGGATATTGCCGAACTCATCCAAAAGAAAAACAACTTCGCGGGTACATTGCCCTGTATTTGTATTGTCTGTGCAGTGTTTCGACAATACGAAATACAGCTGCCGAATAAATATGGATGAAATGAAATGGTTGGATGAATCATAATCAGGCAAAGAAAGAAAAATTGCGTATGGTTCTTCCCCGAATCCTACATCGAGCAAATTTATATCGGAGGTTGAGGTCATTTTGGCAATGTTCTCATAGGTGAAAACGGTCAATTTTGTGGCCATGGTAGAGAAGATACTTCCCTTGGTTTTGTCTCCGGCTACACTTGCCGATAAATATTTAAGTCGTGCTTTATCATTTGGAGGTCTTCTTTCAAAGTACGCATCTAAGGCTGTTCTGTCATTTCCGTAAGAGATCGACGTTAAAGAAGTAAAGGTCACCATAATGGAATACATGGTGATTTCTTTTTCGTGGCGGATGATAGGGATCCACTGAACGGAATCCTCTATGGGTGTAGTTCTTTCATCCAGGATCGATTCAAAATCCATGTCGGAATGACCATTGCGCACAGCTTCCTGCTGTGCGAGTGAGAGTTGCATATATTCTGATTTTCGCTTTTGAAATCTGGAGTACTCCAGTGCGTTTAATGTCTCGTCTTGCTCCAGACAATCTGCAATATGCGCTAAGACCAACGCGGCAAGCACATTAGTAGATGTATCATTCCAAAATCGGTCGTCTTCAGCTCCAGCCCCATCACTGTTAAATATAGAGTAGCATAGTGACTGCACAAGAAGTTCAGCCGTCGCATAATCGTGTTTTTTCCATGAGTCAATGGCTGATTGAATAGGATTAAAGCAATTTGTTTTTGATGGGTCGGACAAATTTAGAAGGAAAATCTTAAAACCTCTTTTTTGCAGCGTTTTGCTTGCCATCTTGTAAATTTCCAGTTTTGGATCCCCTATAATCAAAGAAGGCTTAATTTTTGCGCGGCTGTATATATCAATGGTAGAAAACATGTATCCCTCACCTTTACCGGATCTTGTAGTACCAATGATGTAGTTGTTGATTGCTGTTGTGTCAATTAAGATTTCATTACGTTCTCTGTCCCAAGCAACAGGAACGCCTCCTTTTCCCTCAAACTCAAGATCTTTTTCGGGAACAGCTATGTATTGATTTCTCAGTTCTTCCATGGTTGCCCATCGTTCGGCTCCTTTCTGTGACACATTAAAGTCTTTATAAGCTGTCCTGATTCTGTAAGGTACTACAAATTCGAGAAGGACAGAAAGAAAGAAAATCAATACATAGTAACCACCAAAAGGAGGAAACCGAAAAAAATTATCAAATCCATAGTTGACAGGAACAGATTCCAGACGAATCGATGCAAATAACGATTGAATTGCAGACGAAGTAATGTTGTAAATATAATTTCCGGTCAGCAGTACAACAAAAGGTATTGCTATCATTACACCTAGAACGATGCGACGATCGGATAACAAGCGATTCAATCGAAATAGTTGTGACTTATCTTTAAATTCCTCCAATGGACTTCTATCAGGTTCTGTCTCGTCCATTTTGGGCATAAAACACTTTGCAATCGAGAGAAAAGCATGTTTTAGATGATTTAAAATTCTGTTATGCATAACTTTGAAAGTCTCCCTTTCCAATAAAAAGCTTAGATTTTGTGCGGTGTTTTAACTAGTGGGCAAATTTGCCCACTAGCCTATTTCAGCCAATTTTCAAAAGATAAACGGAGGTTGTACGTTTATCCTTTGAGAATTGGCTTCTCTTAAGAGAAGCCGGTTGTATGTCAGGTGAATACCAGGATAGATGCCAACCAATTGACGATTGAAGATGCTCCGAGAACCAAGACACTGCCAACGACTACATACTGTATTTTGCGTTTGGCTGCTTCTGCGAGGTTTTGGGAGAGCATTATGACCAGGCCGCATCCAACCAGAACTAAGATTGCCAACGGGACTAGTATTGTCGTCATCGACGATGACAGGCTGGTGATTGCTTCGGCCAAATTTGTCCATAGATTACCCATTGTATTTTTCCTCTTTCTTTCTTTAATAAATCAAACGGAGAGCGTCGTTAGAACGATGCTCTCCGCTCAATTTTTAAGTTACATGTTTTTTTTCTTTTTCTTTTTTGCGATGATGATAAGAACCGATACTACAGCAGCCGCAATAGCGATTACACCAATCGCGGCAACAACCACTGGAACTAGACCATGATCTACTGTATAGTGCGCTTCTGCTCGAATAGTGTATTCTGTTTCGCCAGTATCATATGGCTGCATTGTCGTATAGGTTGCTACAGCATCATAGACAGTAAACTCCGGAAGAAGGACACTAGAGCCTCCATAATGGGCCGTAAAATCGCGAACCAGTCGTTCCCCAGAAATTATGGCGTCACGACAAACGGTACCGTTAGAATTGTAGCTGTCACCATTCCAACTTACACTGTTAAGTCGATATAGCTCTGGATTTAAATTGAGATAATCCAAATATAAGCTTTCGTAGCTAGACAGTGGTGGAGTCTCGCCATCAAAAGGAATAACTTGTCCATTAAACTCTATGTACAAGGCATCCACACCATAGATGGTTACAGGAATTCTAACATCATCTACCCAGTAAGGATCACTGGAAGTGACAGAAGATAACGACAGTGGACAATCTACAGTGAGATCGTATTTCTCAATGAAGAATGGAACCGTATGGGTAGTGTCTGCTTCAGGTTGAAATACTGCTGATCCGAGAAAGACATCTTCCTGGATGTCTGCGCTGAAATCATCAACCGTTCGAGCTGTATACTGGACATCCTGGAGCTGATATGTCAGATCGTCTTCCGTATGTGTTTCACTTATAGGAGTGGTTTTGCTTCCTACAGTTTCTTCGATCTGAAGGGATACCTCCTTTTCTTCTATGATTTCTTCTTGAGAAATCACAGAGTAAGAAACATCGGTTAGCTTGTAATCTTTCCCTTTTTCTTCTCTGTGATCCTCAAATTCTATTTTTGCAGATTTATCCTTTGTGACATATTCTTTTGTGGCGGTCAGTGTATCTCCTTCTACTGTGATCTCACAGTTATCTACTGTTGAAGCATGAGCAGAAGTAGGTAGCAGCATGAAACTACCAAAAAGTAACAGAACCAAAAACGGGAGAAAGAATTTTTTATTGGATTTTCTTTTTTTCAGGAAAATGAGCATAGCTACTGCGGAGATACCGGAAAACAGGAAAATCAACATAAGTGCAGATAGGGGTCTGTCATCTCCAGTTTTTGGAGTGCTTCCTTCTTTATAAGTCATGTCCATTTTGCCTATTTTTGCGGTATTGGTTATCTCAAACGAAATTACCTCTTCGTTTTCGCCAATAAAGAATTCATAGTGTTTATCACTTGGGAAAAATCCGCTGCTAGGTTCAAGTTCCATCAGATAATAAGCCCCGTAGAGTAGAGCTCCAGACTTCGCTTGTCCTGTGCTAGATGTTACAAGCTCTTCCACCAATTCGTCTGTGTCGGCACGGAAAATGCCGAATTTCGTATTTGCCAGTGGAGAATTATCCATGTTGTTCTTTTTAAGGATCTGTACATAACCGTGCAGCGGGTTGACCGTTACAGTTTGCCCCTCATCGTTGATCTCTGCATGGGTTGCAAGCTGGATGCCCTTATGATAAAGATCCTCGAAGACAACAATGTCTGTCTCGTCTTGTACAAAGACTGCATTGAACTTAAACAACACGTCAACTGTACCTGTAGGTTCTTCTGGGACGAAAGTGGTTGAGGCTCTAACCTCTTCCCCGTTGATATCCAGGAACGCTTTTCCGGTTTCCTTATCCATCAGGACACCGGATACGGTGTACTCCTTGCCGGGTTTGAGATCGGAATAAGCTACACTGTCTATGATGGTGATTTCTTCATTCGCGATAATTTCTTTTTCACCATCGTCAAATGTTGCTGTCGTACCGATCTTCGGAACACGGATTTCGACGGTCTGTCCCTCGTCCTCGATGTCCTTGTGCACAGCGAGCAGCGTGTCGGCACGATACAGCTCATCAAAGACAACCAGTTTTGTATCTTCATCTAACTGGCGGCTGTCAAAAGTGAAAGTTAATTCCACTGTGCCGTCTGCATCCGTCGGTGTGAAGGTCGCTTCTGCGGTCACTTCACTCCCTCCGAAATCGAGGAACGGAGCGCCGGTTGCCTTATCCATGAGAATACCGGTGATCCGATACTCTACACCGACCGTCAGATCGCTGTAAGAGATCGTGTCCGTGATCTGTACATCTTCTGCGGTAAGGGTGGTCTTACTGCCATCTTCTGTGACAGCAACCGTACTAATCTGCGGGTTCTTCAGCTCGACCGTCTGCCCTTCGTCGTTGATCTCCGCATGAGTTGCCAGCTCGATACCCTCATGATAAAGAGTCTCAAAAGCCACGACTTCTTTGCCATGCAATCCAGTCGCATCAAAGGTGAATTCAACCGTCACCGTGCCGGTTGGTTCTTCCGGCGTAAATGTAACCTCGGAACGGATTTCTTTTCCGGCTGCGTCGAGGAATACCTCGCCGGTCGCCTTGTCCATGAGTACACCGGATACGGTGTACTCCTTGCCGGGCTTGAGATCGGTATACGATACTTCATCAAGAATCGTTACATCACCGAGCGGATCGACGCGGTGGCCATCCTCAGAGGTCGCTGTCGTTCCAATCTCCGGCACGCGGATTTTAACGGTCTGTCCTTCATCATCAATCTGTGCATGAGTTGCAAGCTCGATGTCTTCACGATAGAGCGTTTCGTAAACGACGACATCCGTATCCTGCTTAATATTTAAGCTGTTGAACTTGAAAATGACATCAACCGTACCATCGCGGGACTCCGGGGTGAAAGTGGTTTCGGCCTTGACTTCGTTCCCGTCGAAATCAATGAACGGCGCGCCGGTCGCCTTGTCCATCAAAACACCGGATACCTTGTATTCCTTGCCGACCTGCAGGCCGGTATAGCGCACGGTATCCACCAGTACAATGTCCTGCGCACTCTGCGTATCTTTCGTGCCATCCTCAAACTTTGCCGTCGTGCCGATCTCCAGCGGGACGTTGTGGAAGTTGACTTCGGCAATATCTCCTTCTTCCAGTGTGATGATCTGCGGATCGGGGAGAGTATAGCCGAAGGTTTCCTCTGTATCCAGTTCTTCGACGCGATACTGATACTTGGTTTTGCCTTCGCTGTCCTCGTAGATCGGGAGGGTTTCGGTCAGGATCAAGCCGCTGGCGTCCGTCGTGTATACCTTGCTGTAATTGTCTGCAAGGCGCGTCACACGGAACCGAATGCCCTCAACCTTACCATCATCGGAAGTCTTGATGATCTTCAGCTGGCCGTTCTTCAGCTCGTTTAGAAGCTCGTAACTGTAAGTCTGGTCGTTCGCTGAAATCACGACCTCAAAATCATCGACAAATTCGCGGCCAGCACCACCCTTGGTCTGATGGACAATGTACGTGCCATACGGCATGTTTTTTGTCACGGCATAGCCGCTGGCCGATGTTATGATCGTATCGCGTTCAGAAGCTTTAGCCTTGTCATAGCTGCCTGCGGACTTCAAATAGACCTGAAATTCTGCGCCTGCTTCATCTTTCGGCGTACCCTCTAGGGTTTCGTACTGCTTGTGTATCTGGATTTTGCCTTTGATGGCTTGCTCTTTAACGCCGATTGGAATCTGGTTATGCTCCAGCGTATACTTGTCCGGTTCAGCGCCGACCGGGTATTTCGTAGTATCCAAGAGGTATCCGCTGGACGGCGAAATCTCCTGAATATACCAGTTATCCCCGCATACGTACTCTTTCGTCGTGAACTGGCCGCTGGTGTTTGTGGTGTACTGGTCAATGAGATCGCTGCCGCGATACACGCCGTACACTGCACCGGAAAGGGAGGCATCGCCCTGTGCGGCTCCGGTTTCCGCATCCACCTTTGTGATGGTTGCTTTCCACTTCTTGAGCACGTTCGAGAAGTTTACCGTTGCTGTTTCGTTGGCTTTAACCGTGACCGTCTGAGACTTTGGCTGCACGTACTGATCGGGCACATCAAGCTCGGTCACCGTGTAGCTGCCGGCCTTCAGGTTTGGAACAATAATTGTGCCGTCTGTACCAGTCTGCACAGTTGTGTCCACACCATTACCCGTCACGCGGAACCGTACACCGGAAACCTTGCCATCCTCTGAGGTCTTGACGATCTTCATCGAGCCGTCCAGCTCGACTTTAACATTGAGAGTTACGGAGGTAGGGTCTCTGCTAACAAAGCCGCAGGTTGTGACGTCTTGTGAGGTTCTATGTTCATAATAGAAACCTGAACCTTGAAGGACATATTCTCGATCTATTGCGTATCCAAATACAATTTTTCCATTAGGATTAGATTGTCCATTGGCTGTAAGAGTAACTTTATTACCTTTTTTGGTTACAGTTACTCCACTTGTATTAGCGATAGGGACATCTTTATAATTTGATAAAGCACCGGTAGTATCTGTGAGAGTCTTGGATTCACCGACTTTCAGAGTCACGGTCTCATTCGCGATACTTGGCGTTGTGTAGAACTCGTCTACTTTCGCGAGAACAGCCTTTTTAAAGGCGTTGTAAGTAGACTGTGAAGCAATGTTCGCCATACCACCTACCGTGCTCTGGATCGACACGCTCGAAGCACCCACAAAGTCGCCTCCGAAGCTGTTGATCGTCTCCCAAATCAGGAGCTGGCAATAGAATTCAGCCAAGTATTCAGCGGATACTTCGATGGTATCCCAGTTGTAGTTTACAGCGCTGCAACCTTTGATATTCGCAATGTTTTTGTATCGGCCCCAATAATCGATGAGGGAAAGTTTATCCAATTGCTCTTTGGTTAATTCACGGGATGTGTAACCATTATTATCTCCCAAACCAAGGGCGATGCCGTGCTCTACACAATAGGCGACTTTCCCGTCAATCCTTTTTCCGCCCCATCCAGTTGTCGCTCCCTCAACATCCGTCGTGTACCCGATATTTATCAGGTAAGTAGAGCGAGGCTCAGACACTGTGACATTTGAAGCATAGAACATGGGGACATTCAGTCCGGCTTCTGCCGCAATTTCCGCAAGAGGCTTGTCAATGGCTTCACGGCCATCTAACGTACGCAGCTGCCCATCCTCTGCGATGTAGCCACCATATTGCGCAAGCAGTTCTTCAAATTTTTTTAGAGGATCCTCCGGGTTTCCTCCGGTTATAAACGGACGAGGATCAACCGGCTGTTCGCTCTGCCGCACTTCAAAGTGCAGGTGTGCGCCGTCTGCGTTACCGGTATTGCCGACATATCCAATTGTTTCCCCGGCACTAACAGAGTCACCAGCGGATACAAGAACCTTTGAGAGGTGTGCATATAGAGTTGTTCTCTCGTCGGCGTGGGTAATCTGCACCATGTTCCCGTAGGACTGATCGCCTGTGGTTGTACTACCATCCCACGTCTGTACGTGGCTTACGGTGCCATCCGCAGCTGCGATTACAGCAACACCTTGTTCTGCACTGATGTCTATTCCGGTGTGTTTTGTTGCGTCATATCCTTGCGACACCGTGCCGTATCCGGGGACCGGCCACAGAAAATTACCGTTTCGGTCGGTTTCTGCCACCTGATATCCAGGAACTTGTTCCGGCTTCGGAGACGGTGTTGCTTCCGGTTCCGGAGTCGGCGTCACTTCCGGTTCCGGAGTCGGTGTTGCTTCCGGTTCCGGAGTCGGCGTCACTTCCGGTTCCGGAGTCGGCGTCACTTCCGGTTCCGGAGTTGGCGTTACTTCCAGCTCTGGCGTAGATGTTACCGTTAGAGTAGTTGAGCTACTATCACTTAGTGTAACTTCGTCTGCAAGAGCTGTGATCGGAAGAGTTGTGAGGATCATCATTACCGATAGAATCCATGCGATCGGCTTCCTCAATCTTTTCATTCTCCCTCAAATCCTTTCCTAGAAATATTTATGTAAAAATTTATGTAAAAGGTAGCATAACGTTTGTATGCGACCTGGATTCCACCAAAAAAAAGAGAATTGATATAATCAATTCTCTAATTTCAGTTCTATTTTTTTTGCGCAGAGTTAGGCTCTGTTGACAGCTCCTTAAAATCTGCTATAAAAAGAAATAAGCCGCCCCCACCACGGATACGGCTTATTTCTTAGCTAAAACCGAGGGTTGCCGTCTATCAGCAAACCTTACTGTCTTATTACATAAAAGCCCGCAGATTTTGTCAATCTGTGGGCTTTTTGTATCAGTACCATTCGACTGTGTATTTTACTGTTCCATCTGAATATACAACTTGCAACCATCTATAACCGGTAATGCCTTCATTTATTACTTTATCACCAAACACTGATTCGGCATAATCAAATGCTTCTACTTCAGAATCAAACAAACCATCGCTGATATAGCCACTCACAATGTAAGGCTCTTCGGGAGTCGGCTCTGGCGTCGGTATCGGAGTCGGTTCAGGCGTTGGCTTGGGTGTTGGCTTGGGTGTTGGAGCCGGTGTAGGCTTTGCTGTAGGAGCAGCCGTGGGCTTTGCCGTCGGTTTGGCTGTCGGTTTGGCCGTGGGCTTCGCTGTCGGCTTCGAGGTGCTGCCACTCGAACTAGATGACCCTGAACCGCTGGAATTACCGTTACCGGATGACGAGCTTCCGCCACCTGAAGGCTTCGACGAACCACTGGACGAGCTGCCGCTATTGGACGGCTTTGTGGTTGGCTTCGGCGTTGCAGTTGCCTTCGACGTACTGTCATTTTTGTCGCCCTTATCGTCGGCCTTTTTATCATTGTCTTTACTGCTCGTCTTACTGTCCTTGTCTGCATCAGCTTTTGGGCTGGCCGACGGCTTCGCAGACGCGCTGGCCTTAGCATCTTTATCCTCGTCTTTGCTGTCGGCCTTCGGACTGGCAGACGGTTTCGCTGAGGCGCTGGCCGTTGCCGAGGCTTTCGGCTCGTCACCCTCCGTCGTACCATTTGTACCGCAAGCTACAAGCCCGCCGATCAGCAGCGCCGTGATCACGATCACGCCCGCTGCAAAGGTAATGATTTTCTTTTTGCCGAGCTGTTTAAGAGTCTCTTTCATGTTCATTCCTCCTAGGTTCACTATAGATGAGTCGTGATTGATTGTCAAGGCATCTTATGCCTTTTTTCTTGACGGTTACACCATTTTTTTCTTCACTTCTTCTTCAATCGCTTTATCTATCCGTTTCTGCGCCCACCTAATGAATTTTTTATTAAGCAAGATCGTGACGGGTAGAGCTACCGCAGCCGAAAAAATGATGACCAATATTGTTCGGATTGCTTCGTTCATGACCGTTTCCACCTTTGTTTTGCGTCTTTACAAGCCGTCAAATACGCTTCAACAGCCTCTTGTCGGCTATCAAACCCGCCAGAATTACAGCCAATAAAGCTACCAAAGGTAGTGACACAGTTTTTGCATTCCAAGTACCAGTGTCCTTTGTGCTGTATGACTTCCATTTCTTCTCCGCATAATGGACACCGGATACCAGCCTCCACTTGCCGATATGCTTTCCACTGGTTGATATAGATTATACCCATAGCCCCCTCCTAGTTCCGACTTTTTCCGCCTTTTGTAGTCAGCAGTTTACGGCAGTATTCCAGATGTTCAAAATTCCTTTTCGCGATAGTGTTCTTTGATATATGTGATAGCGATCCTAATGGCTTGTGCGCTTTCGCTATCAAGATTTCGACTGAGGTGATCTAGTATTTTAAGTGCACGATCAATCGTCATCACAGGATTTGGTGTCCGACACCAGCGCAAAAATGTGTCCTGCGCAATACCTAACTGTTTGGCCGCATTCTTTGACGACACATCGCCACACATCCACGCGGCCTTAATCGACTCAAACTCTACTGGCCTTATCTTTGGCGGACGGCCAAGTCTCACTCCTTGTTTTTTCCTCTCTCGTACTCCACTTTCACTCGATCTGATGTTTTCTGTCTCTTTATCTTTCACACGAAAATGCCTCCTATTTCATCAAGAGGATTCGTTGAGCTACGCATTGCCTTAATCTGATCCACTTTCTTTTCTGTAAGTTTTCTGACTGCTACAGAATCAACAAAATATAAGTCCCGGTAAAAGTCCCAAGCATCGTTCAGAAATTCTTCTGATCGTCTTAGCAGCGCAAAACGTAGTTCATTACGACGCAAACTTTTGAGATTCTTCGGCAGCGTAATGCCCTCTTGATCTGCAATGCTTTTAATCTCATCCATTAGTAAACGGCGTGTCCAGTGGTCGAATTTGAGTTTGTTTTTGTTTTCCATATTCTCTATCACCTTTGTTTTCATAGCCCAAAATTGGTTCTAATAACACCTAAAGCGTCCCAAAAGACTTTTAGCAGTGCTTCTCTCGGAGTGGGATAGATAATAGACAGTACACCGATAATGGCAAAAATCACTAGGAGTATTTCTGCGATATACCGGATAATACTCCCGACAATAGTTAGGGCTAATCGTACTCCCCCTTTCTTTTCAACAACTAGGATATTGGGATCCGACACATGGTGCCGCTGTCTGAGAGAGGCTTGTTCTTCTTCTGTTCGAATTTCCTCTTTTCTCTCTTTGATCAGACCGTTTTTTATTTTAGGCATTCTTTCACCAACTTCAAAAATATAAGAGTGGGCAAATTTGCCCACTCTTGAAAATTCAGTGAGGATATAAGGTTTTATTTTGATATTTCAAACGAACCAGAATCTCGACCAATCTGAAACTCACAAAAGTGTTTTACACCTTTATTTATTCCCGTTATTTTTTCTTCTTGTCTCTCTTGTAATTTTTGTGTGTACTTTTGCAGGACTTGATCTTTGATTTCAGTTTCAAGCTCTTGGTTAATGATGGATACCGCCGGTGGATAGACTACTTGTCCTTCTGTTCCTTTGATCGAGGCTAAACTCGGAAAAGCAACATATTTCTGACCATTTTCGTTCTCAATGATCCTTATCGAATTAATTGTGAGCAACTCTCCGATATCTATGGCCGCATATGCTTTTATTTTTCCTGATTCAGTCAGCCTCAACGAACGTACTGATGCCGTCATTTCACCTGTATTACCCACGCCAACAACCTTTTCGGTTGTTGTTTCAGAACTATATGCTGATAGTACCGCATTAGACCAATTCCCAAAAATTTCTTTGTTGCGCGGTACTACATAGCTGTACTTCTTGTCGCTGTACACGTGCATCTGTATGTATCGGCTGCCGTATTGGTTCTCCATTACCTTTACCGGAAATCTCACGCTGTCATTAATTGTTATTACACTATCACCAATGTGATTTCGTCCTTCCGGTGATTGGTTCGTCTGCTCTAGTGGTTTACATTCGACTTTAATCTTCATTCGAGTGTTTTGTTCTTCACTATTTTGATTGCCTGAAAACTTTTGCGTAATTCCCTTTCGCTCCATGTATCGCAGTAGTTCCAATCGTTCAAGCTCTCCAACAGCAGCGTCATAACTACTCTTCAAGGAAAAGTAGTCTTCCAATTCCTGAATGGGTGAGTTCTCTGTGAGATGTATTGCCATCAACTTTTTGTCTAACTCAGCTACTTTATCCTGTAATTGTGCATACTCCTGGTCTTGTTGTTCTTTTTTCTCTCTTTCTTCGCTTCTCTTCTTTTGGTAGTTATCAATTTCAGCAGCCTTTTGCTCTGTGATTTCTTCGTCTAATATATGGAGCCCACAGTCTTTATCTAATTTTGCAACAGCAGAGACAAAATCAAGTCCATAATACTTTTTCGTGAAATCAATAACATCTCCACTTTCACCGCATCCAAAACAATGGTAAGTATTTGTTTTAGGATTCACAAAAAATGATGGGGTCTTTTCTTCATGGAAGGGACAACAACAGCTAAAGTTTTCTCCGGACTTTGTGAAACTCAAACTTCTTTGCATTACTTCCATAATACTGATCCGATTTTTAATTTCACTAACTGCAAATTGCACTTGCTTCCAGCGTTCGCTCCCAGTCTTTTTTTCTTGGACAACAGGGCTTTTCTCTTTATCGCTTTCTTTTGGTTGTATACCATTGCTCTCCATTACTTTTTGCAGCGAGGTTTCGTGTTGCTCATATAATCGGTCTACTGATTCAATCAAGGTTACCAATTGTATTGGTGTTTCCTCGTTCGCTTGTTCTTTCTCAAACATTTTGAAACTGTTAACGAGATGATCTTTTCGTGCATCCGTCGTTGGAATACCATAACGATTGCAAAGCATCACGGACAGAAGATCTGCTTCTAGCTCGCGCTGTGCAGTGCTCTTTTCACCAATTTTATGGTCAAGGATACCATGTGCCATCTCGTGGAGCAGGGTACTAAGCTTTTGGGTATCCCCCAGAAGAGAGTTAATCCGGATCGCATGCGATTTCGGATCATAATCGCCCCGCAGGGTAACGGATTTCAAATTAGTTTCTGTTACCGGAAATCCAATATTTTCACTGTAGGCACATACCGCCTTATAGATGGCTGCGTGCTGCTCGCTTTCGTAACCCAATCCAAGCAGCTTAGGATAATCTTCCAGTGGACAGTCTGTCTGCGAAATGTCGAAAACCGTCCCGACTTTGAAATGTGGCTCTTCTCGGGTTTCCAGCATTCCCGCCGCAACCATATCCTTAACATCTTGCGGTGCTCCTGCCAGCCGATGCCAAGCTGCGTCAGTCTTTAAGCGATAGTAGATAATCGGCGTGTACGCCATAATTCCCATACCGTGCTCTCCGGCGCGGATGTTATAGCCGAGCTCCTTAAAACGCTTGAAGGAACCAACGAATTGTGCATTTGGATTTTGTGCCCAAATCAGCATTGTGTTGCGTACGCTGTAGCTGTGGAACTGATTTCTAAAACGAAGGTATTCCGCAATTTCTTCCGGCTTCTCGCGCCACGTCTTGACCAGTTCATTGACTTCTCGATCAAACTCTGCCGTTCGCTGCTTGCGGTACTGTTCCCTTTCTTCCTGTGTGTACTGAATTCTGGCCATTATTCGTTCACCTCCGGTGCACCACGCAACTCGTCGAGTACGTCCTTAGGGATTTGACTGATCGCTTCTTCAATTTCTTTTTGAATTGGAATAGGCAGCTCAGATACTTCTTTTAAATCCTGAATGGCTATGGCCGTTCCGATCTCTGCATACTCTTTTGGCATCTCTGAATACCAAAGAGTGCCATATCCATCCTCGCAAATAGCAATCCCGTCTCGATACAGTATTACCGTTGCACTTAGATTAAGTCTCATAGTATCCTCCTTCTTTTTTCTCTATTTTCAGAGTGGGCAATTTTGCCCACTCTGTTAATTTATCTGATACCGCCCCAAAAGTGCGAAGGTTTCACGCTCTTGGGGTGGTATCAGCAACTGCTGATACCATACACAGCATACGTTATGTGATATTGCTTGGTTGTAGGATCACCATCCAATATCCTTATCCTCCATGGATGCCTCGTTGGGCAACTGCGCCGGACATTGTCCACGGTCGTAGAGGTCGCCACGGGGTTGGTCCTTGGGTTTTACACAGGCCAATGGCCTTACCCAGCATATGAGGTAACACCGGTGTACTGGTGTGCCGCTCCTTCAGAGAGATCCTCGCGAAGCTGTTACATACGCCTTTGTATTCTTTTTGGTGGTGCATTCAGTTTTAGGGCGGCATTCCTCGGGATTACCGGTGATTGCCCTGTCTCTTATACACATCTCCGAGCCCACGAGACATGCGCAGATCTCGT
>ENA-OZTB01000023-OZTB01000023.1-human-gut-metagenome-genome-assembly--contig:-NODE-23-length-28452-cov-7.613234_pt1 | contig 28452 bp, 28 predicted proteins | sample MGYA00244132_ERZ653986 | MGnify/ENA primary metagenome ERZ653986 (study PRJEB26926, sample SAMN06164561) | human gut metagenome | biome: ENVO:00009003; feature: ENVO:2100002; material: ENVO:00002003...
GATCTGCGCATGTCTCGTGGGCTCGGAGATGTGTATAAGAGACAGAATAAAAGCAATTTCAAAAAAGGCTCTGTTGAAATGATTATTCTTGTACTTCTCAACAGCGAATCTATGTACGGTTATCAAATATCCCAATCAATATTTGAGAGAAGCGGCGGATTTATCAATGTCCCCGAAGGCTCTCTTTACCCCACGCTCTACAAATTGCTTGATAACGGTTATGTCGTCGATGAAAAAAGGCTTGCTGGCAAAAGACGAACACGCATTTATTACAGCATTACCGACAGCGGCAGAAAGCATCTAAAAGAATTGTATATTGATTACATTGCCGTAAAAGACGGAATACAAGGAATTATTGAGGCAAGCTCTTTTGATGGAGGAAAAGACGATGAATAACATTCAAAAAGTATATTTGACTAAAATAAAAAAAGCTCTCCCCACCTCAAAAAAGGTAAAGCGAAGCTATATAAATGAATTATCGCAAAGTGTAGAAGAATATTGCAATGAGCATGCCAACTTAACATACGAGGATATATGCACTGTTTTCGGCACTCCGCAGGATATTGCACAAGCATTTTTGGCAGAGCAAGACGAGAATCAAATTCTACAGCTTAAAAGACACAATAAAATCAAGCAAGTTGTCATACTTCTCTTTTCGGCTATTATCGTATGCGTTGCTATTTGGTTTTCAATATTTACAGCCAATAGCAGAGCATTAAATTCCATAATCAGTAATGAAACAGTCAGCATCAACTCACAAAACACCATTGATTTATCTGCTATGCCTGTTCAAATTTCTAACAGCACTCAATCGGGAATCTCTTTAGCAGATAATTCAACTTGCACAAACGCCTCAAAAACAATCACATATTACGATAAAGATAACAATGCTATATGTGATTGCATAATAACAAACGAGTTTATACAGCCAAATATCAGCAACTATAACCCCCAAACCGAGCCAAATGCCACTATCACAATACACAATCCTAAATATTCAGCACAAATTAAAAATCTGACTTATGATGATAACTGTGTTAATGTTATTTTAGAATTCAAATATAAAAACCGTACGACAGAAAAGGTTGCAACTTTTTCTTGCGAGGAGTTTTAATGTCAAATGATTTTCACAACCGTTAATTGACCACTTACGAACGGAAAGCGGGATAAAAACACAGCGCTAAATTAAAAAACAGTCATTTCAAATTAAAAAAGAAATGGCTGTTTTTCGTTGTTTTGAGTGTATTTTATATTTTTTCATCTGTTTCGTGATGCGCAGGCCGTCGGTTCGAGTCCGACTATCAGCTCCAAGACCTGCGTAAACACGGCGTTTTCGCAGGTTTTTTCCTTTTTTGAAATACATTTCAAAATTCAATTAGCAACAAAAAATCTCACTCTTTTTTACGGAGTGAGATTTTGTTAGTTTATTCGATTTTCAGCTCAAGACCATCTATTGACCATTTATGAATTTGCCATATTTCCGCCGAGTAGATTTCCCATTGTGTTTGCAATTGTTTCAATGTACAAAAAACAGAACATAACTTCTCGCATAATATGATTTATGAATACACCCTGAAATAGGATAAGAATTTTATACGGAGTAATCAATTAACGAAAGGAGTGCGTTATGAATATATCGGATACCGTAGAATATAAAAGCGGGGATTTTCATATTGTTACTTGCCCGATATGCGGAAATGAAACCCTTGATATGTACTGGATTTGTGAGTGTTGCGGTTGGGAATACGATTACACCGTAGACGAAGATGAGAAATCAAGTTCTAACGGGATGACAATAAGAGAATATCGTTCGGAATATTTTGAAAACCCTATGAAATGGGTTACGGTTCTAAAATCACACCGGTTATGATGCACGAAAAACGGTGCAAAGGGAGTGATATATTAGCAAAATAGGAGGTGTAAATATGAATCCGTCAAAAAACGAGTCTATAATTGAGCTTGCAAAAAAATTTTATTGGTAATTGCGACAATTTTGAAATTAAAGATTTAGATGCCGACAAGCAGTGTCTGAACAACTCGCCCGCAATAACTCTTTGTGCCGATTATATTAAAGAAAGATTTGATTTGTTTACAAACGAACAAGAGGAACATCTGATTGAAACAGGCAACAATGATTTAGACTCTCTTTGTTTATTTAAAAAAGGTATGTTCAGGCTGTTTTGTACCGATGAAATTAACACTCATCTTACAAGAATGGTAAACAGTTTTATAATCGAGGCAATTAACAACGGCAAACGAGTCTTAATTATATCGCCGTTTATCGACACTTTATTTGACGACTTGGTATTATCTGCCCAAAAAAGATATAAGCAATCATATTCAAATTGGTATGATGACAAAAAGCTCTATTTTTGCGAATATTCGCCGAACGATAACATAATTGAGTTAATTGAAAAGATTAAGTCAAAAATCGCTGAACTTAATATTGATATTTTGTACATCCCCTATCTTGAAAGCATAATCCAAAATAATAACGCCGAACTGCAAACTGACGCTTTGAAACACCTCTATAATTTTTCTTTTGAAAAAGGAATTAGTGTTGTTTCAACCATAACATCTCATGACCGTTTTGACGGTAAAAGCCATACTTCTTTGCTTCATCTTCAATGCAAATTAAATATTTGCTTATTAAAGCAGCGACTTCCGCAGGAGGCACTGTATATCACCTCCTTTTCAAAATGCATTGCGAGTTTTGAAAATTGGGATATATGGGATACTGATTATGATACGCCTTCAACAACCTTTATAAAAAGTTCAGACGATTTCTATACTTTTGATTCGATAAGCAACTCGTTTTATTAAAATGATTTTCCGTTTTAATTCAAGAAATTTCCGTCTTGTTGTTTGATTATGTCCGAAAAAGTACCACAAGTTATATGATAATACCGTTATGGCATAATCGGTTTATATTAAATGGCGAAGCGGTGTCTTGACAGCAGTTGACTAAAAAATACAATTTGCTATAATGAAAGCAAATAAGCGAAAGGAGGTTTTTATATGGCTCTTGATTTAAGCACCGTGCCGACGTGCAAGCTTGTTGAGGAGCTCAAAAAAAGAGAGGGCGTTTGGGCAACCTCGGTCGAGCCTTATGAGGATTATTCAATTACAGTCGGCAAAGAGATAATCAAGGATAGCGGACCGGCTGTTTTATTAAAGATTTGGGATTGAATTAAATAATATTATTAACTAAGGTTTTATTATAAAGTGTAGTATAATATAGAAAAAATAAAAGGAGACAGTTAAGATGAGTTCGAAAAGAATTACAGAGCGCGATTTTTTTACATGCGAAGCAGTTGAATTAGCTGAGAAGTTAATAGGCAAAGTCATTTGTAACAGGGTTGTAGGTAAAATATTGCGTTTTAGAATAGTAGAAACAGAAGCGTATGGTAAAAATGATACGGCGTGTCATTCAAGGGGTGGTTTCCCAAAATATGATAGGTGGTACATTGTATATTCATTACAATAATAAAGACAAACCGGGTAGCATGTTTGATGTAGTTGGTAACAAAGTCGGTGTAGGTGAAGGCGTTTTAATACGAGGTGGCATAAATCTTGAAAACCCTAATGAAAAATATTTAAGCAAACCAATTTGCTTGGGCGAGGCGTTAAAAATTGATTATAATAGATTGAATCAAGTTGATTTGGCAACATCAGAACTGATTTGGATTGAAGAAGATGGGTTTGATTGTACCCAGAAAATTAAAAGAAGCAAACGTATTGGATTAGAAAATTCAAATGATGTTAAACAAGAAGATAAAGATAAACTATGGCGTTTCTTTTTGCAAAAATGAGAAGAAAGTAGGTTAATATATGCTCTACTTTTCATCTCTTCTAAAAACCAACCACTCATATTCGTTATCGACAAAGAATTTGTTTTCAGATTTATCTGAAATTGGAGAGAAATCCACTCTTTTCGACGGAGCAAAAGATATCTGGGCAAGGGACTATATGCCGGTGAAAACAAAGTCGGGCAAATATGTATCATTCAGATACGAGCCGAGCTATCTTGACGGCTCTCCCGAGCTTCGCACCGATTTTCGCAGAGAAATTGCACCGAATTTTAATATCAAAAATCTTGTTTATTCCGAGATAAATTTAGACGGCGGGAATGCGGTCTTTTCCCCGTCGAAAGAAACGGTTGTCATCAGCGACAGAGTTTTTACGGAAAACTTGAAATATTCTTCTGCCGAATTGGTACAGGAATTGGAAAATCTGTTAGAGGCAAGGGTAATTATTATTCCGTCGCTTCGTTTGGATATGACGGGACACGCCGACGGTATGGTGCGTTTTGTCGATGAAAATACGGTTGTAACAAATGCTCCGCTATCGCCATATGGATTTGAAACGAAAGTTAAAAAGTCTTTGCAAAATTACGGATTTAATGTTATTGATTTCCCGTATTTCGATTCAAAGGGCGATAGTGCTGTCGGCTGCTATCTTAACTTTTTAGAAACCGAGCAGGCAATTTTTCTGCCGGTGTTCGATGTTGAAACTGATAACATTGCTTTAGATACTGCGAAGAGTCTTTTTGACAAAACAATAATTCCCGTCAATATAAACGAAATTGCCGTAAAAGGCGGTTTGCTCAACTGTATTAGCTGGGAAGATTAAACAACAGAGCGTTGGAGTTTGATTTCTCCGACGCTTTTTATGTTGTTTTGAATTTAGTTCTACATTTAGGCACCTTAAAGAACTAAAATCATGCCCTAAAAAAGTACCATAAGCTATTGCATAATATGAACGTAAGATGTATTATAAATTCGAGGTGAAGATTATGATTGGAAGCAGGCCTAAAAAAATGATAAATATGTATATTTACGATATACTTAAGTTAAACACCGATGCCGAGCATCCTATGACGCAAAGGGAAATTCAAAAGCGACTTGAAAATGACTATGATATGATTGTTGACAGAAAGGCGATCAAGGCCAATCTTGAAGATTTAATCAATGACGGCTCGTATAATATTGAATACGCAACGAAAATCCGATTGACACCGAACCGCTTGACAGGTGAGCTTGAGAAAAACGAGGTTCTTACAGGTTTTTATTACGATAATATATTCACCGATTCGGAGCTTCGTTTGCTTATGGATTCAGTACTGTTTTCAAAAAGCATTGCCACAGGCAATAAAAAGGAATTGCTTGATAAATTGAAATCTTTATCAAACAAATATTTCAAATTCAGCACGGCAAACATTCGGTCTTATGAATCCGTTGACAGAGAAATCAACAAAGAATTGTTTTACACAATCGAGATGCTTGACGAGGCTATAACAAACGGTTTACAAGTTAAATTTCTTTACAATGAATATGGCTCTGACAAAAAACTTCACCACCGTTTAAATGATGAGGGAGAAGTCAGAGAATACATAATCAATCCATACACTATGGTAGCAAATGGAGGTAAATACTATCTTATTTGCAACTATGACAAATATGACAATCTTTCACATTACCGCATTGACCGAATCAGCAATATTGAGATTTTGGATACTCCGAGAAAGCCGAAAAATCAGGTTGAGGGGCTTGTGGGACTTGATGTTGCAAAATATATGCAGGAGCATATATTTATGTTCGGAGGCAAGTCAATCAGAGCAAAATTTGAAATGCCGAGATACTTGATTTCAGATGTCCTTGATTCGTTTGGCTCAAGTGTAAATTTCACCGATATTGATGACAATAATGTACTTTCAAGCGTTAAAGTGAATGAAAATGATATTCGTTATTGGGCAAGACTTTATGCCAGCCAAATTAAAATTATCGAGCCGAAAGAACTTGTCGATATGTGCAAGCAGGATATGGAGAATGCCCTTGCACTATATCAAAATTCATAGTATGATGATATAAAGATGTAAACTTTATTGAATGAAACGGGTTCAATTGTATTGCAAAGCGATGTAGAAAAAACTCGATTTTTACCCCAAAATTAAGAAAATTAATTACATACGATACTGATTGTTGATTTTTCATTGTATTTTTAGCTCCGAGGTGATTATGTGAACTACAATGAGCTCTATAATAATAAGATTTATGTTAATGGCATTTGCCCATATTTAAAAGACTGTAATTCAAAAGAATTAAAATATGGTCATACCTGTTACAAAGCCAAAATCGGAAAAGATTATAATAATTCACATCCAAAAGTTCTGTTTGTCGGAAAAGAGTCTCCAGGTGAGAGTGCCTCTGTTAAATATCCGGAAAAAATCGAAAATGTAAGAAAAAACAATAGGCACTATCTTGGTTTATATTATACAGCAGTTTTATTATTTACAGATGAAATACCCAAAGATACAAAACAAGATACGCTAATGGAATTTTCAGACTTGGAAGAAAAATACTGCCTAACAAATTATTTTAAGTGTGCATTCAAAGAAGAAAACAATTCCGAAAACATCCATGGAGTTAAAACTAATTCTGCAATGAAAAAGCATTGCCCTGAATTATTAGTAAAAGAAATAGAATATTTAAGACCTGATTTAGTGATAATTCAAGGTAAATTTACAGGGAAAAACTTTTGGGATGATAAAACCGGAGCGCTATACAGAATAACCACTGAAGGAAGAATGGTATACTCAAAAAAAGACAGCGACATTACGCTTTATCGCTATGAATACAGAGACACCAAAAAGCCATTATTTATTCTATGGGGATATCACCCTGCGAGTAGTTATTTTTACAAAGAAGGTGATATAAACAATTTAGAAATCTTAAATGAAGCCATCAACAAATTAAAAAAAGAATTTTATAGTTTATAAACAATAAAATAAGTTATGTATTATATTCGTCGACAAAACATATGAAAGGATTAACCATGATTAAAGACACATTAGAAGTTATTAAGAATTGCCAATCGCAAATCAATGAACTCAAAAAAGAAAACGAAATGCTCAAAGATTATATGACAAGGCATTACGCAAAAAGTTTTGATAAGACAAGGTATTATGCAAAAAGTTTTGATAAAGGTTTATCTTTTGAAGAAATAACAGATATGCGTTGTGAAGATATAGCAAAATCAATAAAATTTTAGGCAACCGGATATTTGGCTGAAAAACTGCATTCAACAATATTAAACATGAAAATAATTGATACCTGGGAACCTCAAAGAGCTAAGAAAAGATTAGGAATTGATGAAAATAAATTAAAAGATTATAGAGATGAATTGTATAGTGCTTCAGATGCAATAAACATATCCATATCAAAAGTTGATAAATTGATTGAATATATCGATAACCTAAAAGATGAAGTATAATTATGACCTATGTAATATCCGACCTGAATGGTTATTAGATTGAAAGACAGTGGCATTTTCGCCGCAATATCGGAGCATTTCTGACTTGATTCAACTGATATCCCAATAATAATCCTAATATACCGTACTTCAATTTACCAACGGTGCAATCGATTTATTTAACAAGCAATAAAAACAGTCATTTCAAAAAGAAATGGCTGTTTTTTGTTGGTTAGATATTGAATAAATGTTATCTTAATAAAAGTAATTTTATATTATACGGGAGCGTCAACCTCGGTTTTCAGAAGCTCCAAAACAAAATAGCTCTCTTTTTCAACCTGCTTCGAATTAAAACCGCCTGCTACCTGAAATTTGTATTCTCTGTCAGGCTCGTCCATTCCGAAAAAGTCAATCAAAATAAAGGGGTCAACGCCATTATACGGTCCGTCATCAACACCGCCTGCCGTGATTTTTTCGTCCCCAAGCTCAAGCTCGAGCAGATAATCGGTGTAGGTGCAATAAGAGTCAAAATCGGGATTTATTTCTCCCTTGGAAATCAGGCTTCTGATTAAATTCGGAATTGCTTTTGCCTTTCCTCGTGCCTTGCGTGAGCTGTCCCTTCCGGCAAAAGCAAAAGACAATTTACTCATACGCTCATCCTCTTCTTCATCGTCATCATACGAAGAATCGTCAAAATACTCTTCAAATTGTCTTAAATAGTCCTCGCCGTCAAATTTGTCGCTGCTTAAAAAATACTCTTTCAGAGCATTAAAATAGTTTTCTCTTGCTTTTTCAAAGGTTGAATAAGTCCGAACGCCGTGTTGGTTAATTCGTTGCTCATTCTTTACAAAATCCTCGTCAAAAATTATGTTCCGAACATATTTTTTATCCATTTTGATTCTCCTTTATCTAATCTAAAAAATTTTATAAACCGAGCTACTTCTTACTGCTCAAGCCATGTTCCTGTTTTTGTGTCGGTATAAATGCCTAACTGGGAGTCAGCAAGATTGTGGATTATGCGTGAGAGTGCCTTGCGTTCAATAGTAACCTCATAGGGCATTCTCTCAAGAAGCCTGAGTATTTCGTTCTGCCTTAAATGCTTTGCCGAACTTGAGTGCTCCTTTAATATAAGATAGACAAAAAGCGGTGCCATAGTCTTTCTCTTGTTTTGCTTTAACGGTTTGTAAAGCTTATCGAGCAATTCGTCGTCATCGGTGTAGAACTGTTCAAAATATTTTCTTGTCGAGTCGTCAACCGCTTCGATTGATATGCCGTAGTCATGCACAACAATCATCGCAGCCAGCTGACACGCTTCTACATTGACAACATAATCGGGTGCGTTTAGAGTAAGAAGCTTGTAAACTCTCTGTGCGTGGCGAACAAGGCTTGCAGCACGAATATTTGTTCCTACCCTATTCTCGCTTTCGGCAAACAAACTGTTTATATACTCTTTATAATAGCTCCTCTCCTCATCGGTAACCGAAACATCTATATAATCTCGCATAAACTCCTTTTCATTGTCCCCGAGCTTTCCGTTTTTGGCGTAAGTCTTTGACAAATCCTTAATCCAATCAATCGTTGAAATTCTGTCGTGAATATCGTTGATTCTGTTCATATCAAAGTTATCGGTACTGAAGGCTTTAACATAGGTTGCCCAGATATAGAACAGCTCGCCGTCTCCTAACACCTTTTTCGCATTTTCATTCGTTCCGTCAAGCTTATCATCGTATTCTGCGATTTTCTTTAACGCATCAAAGAGCGAATCGAATTTTTTCTGTGCCTCCTTTCTTCCGTTATTATCCCAAACGATACGGCAACGGTAGCTAAAAGTCCCTCCCAAGTATTTTGAATCGTCGTACGGACCCGGAATAAAGGTTACTCCGTCTTCGTTAAGGTTGTCATACATAAGGTCTATAAATTCTTCGGGAGTGGTTTCTGTTGTAAAGATATGGGTATCCTCAACATAATTAAACATAAATATCCCCTTTCATCAATTAAAAATTTACATAATAATACCAAAAAAAGCTGCACCAAAAATGGTACAACTTTCTAAACCGTAATTATAATATCATAACCGATATAAAAATGTAAACACAAAACTGGAAAAATTCTTGAAAGTGAAACAGATGCACCGTTTAAGGCACATCTGCTTGCTGTTCTCCGTTAAACAGGCATAACGATCCAACCGGAAAGCGTATGTCCCGAATATCTTGCTTCAACAATTCTTTTAGCTTCTAAAGAACTGATAGCCTCGACCATTTCGGTAATTCTCATGCCCTTGTTGTCAAGAAAAAACTGGCATTTGTAGGTACGCATTTGTAATTTCTCCTTTCTCATTAAACTCCGCTGCTTGTGCTGCAAGACTATATTACAATAACGGTATGTCCCAAATTTGACCGCATTAGTCAAAAGTAAATATATACTATTATATATAATTAACGCCGTCGTAATATCCTTATCAAAGCCCCGTCCTGTTTTTTTCAGGGCGGGGCTTATGCACCCAAAAAGGTACATCTGAAATGGTATAATATTTGCATAAGAAAAAATTTGAAATATGCTATTTGTTTTTGGAGGTATGTTATGCGTTTTTACAGAATTGAAGCTACTATTCTTTCAGATGTTGAAATTCCGAAGAGAAGAACAGAAGATTTCTATCCCTTTGCCAATACAATGCAGAGCTTTTCTCAGTCATTTTACCTAAAGTCGGATAAAAAAGACTATGTTTTCGCCATAAACACAGGGAACAATAACACTATGCGCTTTGGTGCGATTATCAACGAGCACAGCGATATAAACAAGGTCCTCGACAAGTATATGAAGCTGTGCGGCTTCAAGGTCGAATATGACTTTATCGAGGAACAGATCTTTGACAGCTTAAGAGTAAATCTTCGAATGGCTGACGGTGCAGATTTCATAAATGACGACGAAGATCTTGCCAAAGGCTTTGGAATTCTCCCGTTGTTTGAAAATCGCTACGGCAACGGCTTAAATTATGGCGAAAGCATTATAGAAGCTAAAGGTCATGAGCAAATTGTCAAAGAGGCACAGGCTCATCTCTATTCGGACAGCTTTCTCCCTGAAATAGGCAGAATTTATGCAGGTAAAAGCCTGAAACGCCCGATCGGTCATCCTGTTCACTATTTAGTGAGGACACGCTCGGAAGAAACAAGAAATGAGCTTTCTCGCTCGCTGATTTCGGCTCTGTATGAAAACGGAAGAATTTTCAACAAACGATATACCTATATTGATTTCTATTCGGACTCCAATTTTAATGAAAATGACCTTGAAGCACTTTACAGAAGCTGCGGCGGAGGTGTCGTAATCATCAGATATCACTCCGGCGACACAAAAGCCAACGGACCTTTTGCCCGAAACAATCGTAACAGCATTGAGAAAATTTGCGAGATTGCAAAAATGTTCTATCAATCCGTGCTGACTGTTTTCTGGATAAATCTCGATAACGTAAAAACCCGTGATTCCTTTCTCGAAAATTTGACGTCAATGCCGATAGTTGAAATAACAGAGGATATGGCAGACGCAGAGCGTGCAAAGGTTTATCTGACAGAAAAGGCGAAGGATTGCAAAATCAAAGCCGATAACAAGCTTTTCAATAATCTTAAGGACGGTAACAGCTACCATATTGCAGAGCTGAACCGTTGGTTTGACGAGTGGTACACGGACAAGCTGCACACCGTTGTTTACTCTCAATACAAGGATGTTAAAACGGCAAAAGCAGAAATTGTAAAATCGGCTTCAAAGGGAAATGCAGCCACCGAGTTGCATGAAATGATTGGTCTTGACAGTGCAAAAGAGGTTATCGAAAATGCTGTTACCTTTTTCAAAATGCAAAAACTCTATTCCGAAAAGGGTTTGAATGTTAACCGTCCGTCGATGCATATGATATTTACGGGAAATCCCGGCACCGCAAAAACCACGGTAGCCCGCTTGTTTGCGCAGATAATGAAAGACAACGGACTTCTTACAAAAGGCGACCTTTACGAGGTAGGCAGAGCAGATATTGTCGGTAAGTTTGTCGGTTCAACAGCTCCGCTTGTAAAAAATCATTTTAATATGGCAAAAGGCAGCGTGCTTTTCATTGACGAAGCGTACTCATTGGTTGATGACAGAGACGGACTTTACGGTGATGAAGCTATCAACACGATTGTTCAGGAAATGGAAAACAACCGTGATGACCTTGTTGTTATCTTTGCAGGCTATCCCGATAAAATGGAAGAATTTCTCAATAAAAACCCCGGCTTACGCTCAAGAATTGCGTTCCATGTAAACTTTGACGATTACAGCACCGATGAACTTATTGATATAGCCGATTTAATGATTAAAAGGACAGGCTTTGAATTTGACGAGGAAGCTCATAAAAAGCTCAACAGGGTCTTTGACGCCGCAAGAGAAAAGCACGATTTCGGCAACGGAAGATACGTTAGAAATTTGATTGAGCTCTCGACCCTAAAGCAGGCGTCTCGACTTGTAAAATCTGATATTGACAGTTTGACGGATGCCGATATGCGAACTATAACCGAAGCGGATATTGCCGCACCGATTTTAAGCCATAACGACGAAATTTCAACAGCTATCGGCTTCTGATAAGGTAAGATTGGCAATTTCGCAACCGTTTATCGACTTCAACGAACAAAATTTCAAAGCTGATACACAACAAAAATCTCACTCTTTTTTACGGGGTGAGATTTTCTTGTTTTAGACATTAAATTTTCAAATACCCTCTATTGCTATTTATAGATTCATTGCGTTTTTGTCGGGTAAATTGCACGCTTTTTATTTTCCTCCGCCCGAGCCAACGCCTTGAATTTTTTCTGCTTTTTCAAATAAATGATTGCAAGAGGAATATCCGCAAGCAACCACGCCGCAGGAGCCGCATAGCATACTGCATTGAAGCCGATAAGCGGAGTAAAGATAAGAGCTATCGCTATTCTTCCTATCAGTTCGCCTGCACCTGCAATCGCATTTGCATATGTAAAGCCCAAGCCTTGCAGGGTATTTCTTAAAACAAACAGCACCGCAACAAGGCTGAAGCACTCCGCCGTTGCAATAAGGTACTTGTGAGCCGCAAACAAAATCTCTTCGTCAGGCTCTGTCATAAACAGCCTTACAATCGGCATACCGACAGAAAGCAATGCCCCACTCAAAACGAGCGAAAGAAGTATATTGAGTATAAATATTTTTCTGACTGATTTTACAATTCTGTCGTAATTCCCTGCACCGTAATTTTGACCGACAAAGGTCTGTGTGCCTACGCTGAGTCCGCTTAACGGTATGTTGGCGAGATTTTCGACCCTGCCTGCTGCGGTAAAGCCTGCAATGGTAGCTGTACCGAATGAATTTACCGCACTTTGCAAAAACATTGAGCCTATTGAGGTTACGGTAAACTGAAGAGAAACGGGTATTCCCAATTTCAGTTGCGCAAATGCCGTTTTTACATCAGGCTTTAGATTTTCTTTTGAAATATGTACACTTTCGTTGTGCCTTAAAATGTAATTTCCCGTAAGCACGGCTGCGGTAATATGTGAAATAAGCGTTGCAAGAGCAGCACCCTCAACGCTCCAATGGAATACCGTAATAAACAGTAAATCAAGAACGAAATTCACGAAAATACTTATTATAAAGTAAAAAAGCGGTTTTCTACTCTCCCCTACCGCCCTTGAAATTGCGGTAAAATTGTTCGAAAGCATTTGAAAGGGAATTGCAAAATAAAGGATGTTAACATAAGCGGCGGAAAGTCCGAGAATTTCATCGGGCGTTCCGATAAGTCTCAAAAGCGGTGTGGAAATGATGTGCGCAATTACGACAAGCAAAAGCCCGAGCAAAAATGACACTGTAATACTGCTTCCTGCATATCGGTTGACCTTTTCCTGATTTTTTGCCCCGAATGCCTGTGCCACGGGGATTGTAAATCCGCTTGTAAGACCGAGTGCCGCACCGATAATAAAGGAATTTATTGAGCCGACTCCGCCGACGGCCGCAAGAGCGTCCGTGCTGACATACCGACCGACAAGTATGTTGTCAACCAATGTGTAATTGTACTGCAAAAGCGACGAAGCCATAATCGGCAGGGAGAATTTAACAATACTTTTTATAGGCTTGCCGTTGAGCATTGAGATTTGTTTCATCCTTATTCATTCCCATAAGTTTTTTCCTATTATATATCCTGATTATTTGTTTTTTCAATACTTAAAAAGCATTTTTTGAAAATGTCGGAAAAATTATTTGGACTAATAAACAAGAGTTGATTTTTTGCTTGTTAAAACAAAAGACCCAAGAATTAAAATCCTTGAGTCTCTGTGTAATATTAAAAATCTGCTTTGTTGAATTTTCTCTGCTTATTTTACACATTTCTGCGCTTCAAGCTGGTCAAGCAAAAAGAATACATTTGATATGCTATTATATTTTGTCCGTTTTCTCTCATACTTTGAAATTTTTTCAACTTTCTTCTTATACCGTTTCGTACCTTTAATTTCATTAGTAAATTCAGGCTTGCGTACCCTCGCCGGACATTCCGCACGATACAGATCATGCGTATATATGTACTCAAAAAACGAACGCAAGTCATTTCTCTGAAATTTCTGAAAATGGTAAAAATTAAAGACAGCAAGCGAATGAAATCGAACGGTGTTTTGATGCCATAAATCCATAAGACCGTATTTGGCAGACGGAACAATACGCCAATATCCGTAAGGTGTTGAAACTATTAAATAGCCATCCTTGTATTCGTACATTATTTTCTTACCCTTGCAAAACTCTTGAATCCATTTTTTGTCTTTTTCAAATTCCCATCTTATCGGCGAGCATTTTTCGCAAAAGCGATAGCCCGAGTCAACTGCTTCTTGGATGTTAATCTTTTTGTTTCTCAAAGTTGACCGTTTACCTATTCCGCAGTCGTTTGTATGAATAACCTTTGTCCTTGAATTAAAAATATACAAAACTAACTCTCCCTCCAAATAATACTTTTGTATTAAATTGTTACAGTTGTCCTCTTTTATTGATAAGATTATACCACACGTCGAAGCGGTATATAGATTTTTTCAACTTGCAAAGTCCAATTCAACGGACTGAACTCAGCAGTTTTTGTTTCAATATTAAAAAATGATAAAATGCTCTTAAAATAAAAGACCCAAGAATAAAAATCCTTGAGTCTCTGTGTAATATTATAAATCTGCTTTATTAAATTTCGGACACGCCGACTTTAGCACCTTTAGTTTATACAAGTCCGACGTCCTTTACCGTTTCGCCGTTATAAACATACACCCTGTTTACACGGGCAGGTATTCTGCAGGGTAGCTCATAGTTAAAGGAATAAGCGCTGTTTGACAGCTCCTCCATTGAAATATGAGCGTCCTTTTGAGTGCCGACTATAACGACCTCATCATTTACATTGCAGTCAATATTGCTGACGTCCACCATAAATTGATCCATACAAACTCTGCCGAGTATTTTTGCGTATTTTCCGTTTATGATGACCTTTCCCTTGTTTGACAGGCAGCGTGGGAAGGCGTCGGCATAGCCTATCGGAATTGTCGCAACCTTAGTCGGCTTATCGGTTTTGTAAGTGCCGCCGTATGAAATCTCTCTTTCGGGCTCAAGCACCTTGATATGTGAGATTTTTGTGTACCAGCTCATTATCGGCTCAATGTCGAGCAGGCTCTTATCAACCTCCTCCGACGGATAAAGACCGTATGTGATAATGCCCATTCTGCACATATCAAAATACTCGTCGAAATTCATAATACCTGCGCTGTTGTTAAGGTGCTTAATCGGTATTTCAATTCCCCTGTCACCGAGCATATCGCAAAAGCTCTTATATTTATTTCTTTGCTCAACCGCCTTTGACAAATCCGCTTCGTCGGCAGTCGCAAAGTGAGAAAACAAGCCCTCGGCAAAGATATTCGGAAGCTCTGTTATGCGTTTGCAAATATCGGCACTTTCTTCATTGACCTGAAAGCCTATTCTGCTCATTCCCGTATCAATGCAAAAATGGAACGGCACGTTCTTGTTCTGCTTAACCGCTTCTTCGGAAAGAGCGACTGCGTCGGCATATGAAAAAATCGGTATTCTTATATCATATTTAACCGCAGCCTCAATATCGAACGGAAATACTCTGCCCAAAATCAGTATCGGCGTTTTAATTCCCGAGCGTTTAAGCTCAATCGCCTCTTCGATACACGCAACTCCGAAAAAGTCGCATTTATCGTCGAGAAACCTGCCTATCTCAACAGCTCCGTGACCGTATGCATTAGCCTTGATTACACCGAGAACCTTAACATTGCTCGGAAGCTTGTTACGCACGCTGTTGAAATTATGCTCAAGCCTGTTCAAATCAATTTTCAAATAAGTACGGTGCTCCATTATTTTATCGCCTCGATTAAACCTACTGTTTTTATATCATTTTGTGAAAAAGCCTCGTTGAGCTTCTTTACAAATGTTAATGCCTTTTCGCTGTCGCCGTGCACGCAAACGGAATGAGCCTCAATGTCAATCTCCTCGCCCGTATAGGCAACGACCTTTCCCGTTTTTACCATTTTAATTACTCGCTCAACAGCCAAGTTTTCATCTGTTATCATTGAGTTTTCAAGAGACCTCGCTCTGAGTGAGCCATCAGCCTCGTATGCTCTGTCGGCAAAGACCTCGCTTGCATATTTCAAGCCCTTTTCCCTCGCCGATTTTATCATTTGAGAGCCTGAAAGTGCCATCAAAATCAGATTTTTATTGTAATCGGTAATTGCGGCAACTATTGCGTCCGACAGCTCCTTACTTTTAGCCGCCTGATTATACATAGCACCGTGCGGCTTAATGTGAACTATTTTGTCCTTTCCGACTATATCCCCCAAAGCCTTTAATTGAGTTAAGGTATAGTCGTAAACCTGCTCGGGTGTTACATCAAGATTTGTTCTTCCGAAATTTTCCTTGTCGGGATAACCCGGATGAGCTCCTATATCAACATTGTTATCAATGCAAAGCCTTGCCGTAGCTTCCATCATAGCATGATCGCCCGCATGAAATCCGCAGGCAATATTTGCGCTGTTTATCAAAGGGATAATCTGCTTATCAAATGCAGCGCCCTCGCCTAAATCGCAATTCAAATTGATTTTATACATATAATCACCTAATACTTCAAGTTAACATTTTTCACATCGGTTATAAACATATGACCGGGAGAATGTGTTATGGCAATTTCGGGCTTCGTTTGCATTACCGCATTTTGAGGCGTAACGCCGCAAGCCCAAAACACAGGAATTTCCCCTTCGTTTATCGTTACGCTGTCGCCGTAATCGGGCTTTGTAACGTCCTTTATGCCTATCGCCTCGGGATTTCCGATTTGTATCGGCGCACCGTGAACTCTCGGCATAGAAGCCGTAACATTGACAGCTTTAACAACTAAATCGTTCGGAATGGGGCGCATCGACACGACCATATTTCCGTGGAATTTTCCGGCTGACTGAAGCTCGATATTCGTGTTAAACATAGGCACGTTTTTATTTTCCTGAATATGCCTTACGGGAACATCAGCCTCCAAAAGCTCACTTTCAAAGCTAAATGAGCAGCCGATAAGGAAATACACAAAATCGTCCTGCCAATAGTCCGTTATGTCCGTAACCTCTTTTTCAAGAACGCCGTTTCTCCAAATTCTGTATTTCGGAAAATCCTTGCAGACGTCGCCCTCGCTCGCCATTGTTCTGAACTGCTTTGAGCCGACGTCGCCGACCTCTAAAATCGGGCAAGGCTTAGGATTGCGCATACAAAACAGCAAAAAGTCAAACGCATAGTCCTTTGGCAAAATACAAAGGTTAGCCTGTGCGTAGCCGTTGCACATACCCGAAGTTTGAAAATCTATTTCGCCTTTTCTTATAAGCTTTTTAACCTCTTGAGGTAACATATTTGAATAGTCCATAGCCACTCCTAAAATAACCTGTCAATATTCTTTTTCTGCTTATTTGCTATCTTTTCGGCAGTATCAACATCAATAATTTCAAAGTTGATTTTGTCGTTCGATTTAACCTGTGCAAGCTTCGGCAAATCTGCGCTTATTACAGTTGCGATTTTTGCGTAGCCGCCTGTCGTTTGGTGGTCTGCCATTAGTATAATCGGCATTCCCGAATTTGTAATCTGTATTGAGCCGAAGGTTATGGCGTCGGAAATAATCTCAAGCTTTTCCTTTCCACGCAAGGCAATGCCCCAAAGCCTGATACCCATTCTGTCAAAGTCTGATGTAACGGTGTATCGCTGATTTGAAAACAGTGCCAAATCGTTCTCGGAAAACATATCCTCCTGAGGCCCCAACACAACTCTGATTTTTACAATTCTTTCATAGGTGTTTTCGGCAAGCTCTCGCTTTTCGATATTTTTAAGCTTAGAAGCTTTGCCGACTTTAACGGTGTCCCCTGCTTTGAGCTTTCTGCCGTCAAATCCGCCGACGTTTATTTTGAGGTTCGTTGAGGCACTTCCCATAAATAGCGGAACATCAAAGCCACCTGCAACCGCAAGGTAGCATCTCAAGCCCTGCTTCGCAACCTTAATGCTTAAAACATCCCCTGCCTTTGCCGAGTAAGCCTTGTTTGTTCTTATTGGCTTGTTGTTCAGGGAAATGTCAAACCGTCCGCCCGAAATTGCAAAAATATGTTCCTCGGTAAATTTAGCCGTTATACCGAGCATTGTCATTTCAATAACAGGTGCATTTGCGTCGTTTCCGCAAAGCTTGTTGGCAATTCTTGTTGAATAGGCGTCCATTACACCGCCTTGAGTAAAGCCGTCCTTCATTACTCCGAATCTGCCTAAATCCTGAATGGTTGACAGCATACCTGCCGATATAATCTCTATCATAATTCAACCTCACTGACCGTAGGAGTATAGGTGCCGCTTGCGACCTGCTTTTCAATTTCAAGATATTCCGCCTTATCGATACTGAAAAACTTTATATAATCGCCTGCTCTGTATAATATGGGCGACTTCTTCGATTTATCAAATACCTTGACGGGAGTTTTGCCAATCAGTTGCCAACCGCCGGGCGACGCAATGGGATAAATACCCGTTTGCTCTCCGCCGATACCGACAGCACCCTCGAATATTTCAAGTCTCGGAGTTTTCAATCTCGGAGTGAAAAGCCTCTCGTCCATGCCGCCGAGATAAGCAAAGCCCGGCAAAAAACCCAGCATATAAATCAAATAAGGCTTTGATGTATGGAGTGCAATAACCTCATCCCTTGTAAGCTTGGTGTGGCTGCACACCGCCTCCATATCCAATGCGAACTCGTCATCATAGCAAACGGGAATGTTCCAAACTCTCGCTGTGCCCTTTGCATGGCTTTCGCCGTCCCTTATGAGTGCCTCGATTTTCTTTTTGAGCTTCTTTGAGCTAATTACCGAGCAATCATAAAAGACAGTTAATGACGCAAAGGTCGGCACAAGCTCGATAACTCCGTCGATATGCTTAGCTTCAAGCCTGTCGCAAAGAGCAGTTACCTGTGAATTGACCTCTTTACTTATTTCATTTTGAAATTGTACAGTAACAGCACTGTCGCCGTTTTGCAAAAATGAATAGATCATTTGAAATACCCTTTTTTAATTGTTGTTTCAAACCACGCAGCAGTCTTATCTTCAACTGTGTGAGGATAGTCAATAAGTCCTCGCATAAGAGAAAGCATAGGCAAAACAATATTCTTGCCGATACCGTCGATATACGGTCTTGCCTCGCCATACATATCAAGCATACCTGCTTTCGCAGCGGCGTCCATAACCGCCGATTCCTCTTCCTCCGTATGAAAGAGGCTTACATCGCCCAAAAGGAATGACGTACAAGCCATAAGAGCGTTCATACCCCAATCGCTTACGGTTGCGGTAATAATGTTGTCGGCAACGGTATCAGCCAAAATGCCGAAGCCCGTTCCTGCCTTGCAGCCGCCCTCCTCGGCATACGGAATATATTTTCTTATATGCTCCTCAATAGCTCCCATTCCGAGTTCGTTGCCGAGGTCGCCGATAGAGAGATTATATACGCCTCTCTTTTGACATTCCTTGAAAAGAACGTCATATTTCGCCTCAACATCGGTTGTATTTACTCCGACGGCATTGTGATAATAACCGTTTTTGTTTCTTCCCGGAGCTTCATTTGAAATAATCGCACAGGGCAAGCCGTGAGAAAGTATCTCGGCGGTTTGCTCGTCCTCCTTGCTCTTATCCTTTGTAAAGGGAACAATACAAATGGTATTATCGGGGATACTGTCAATATCGTATGTAATATTGACCCCTAACACCTCGCTCATAGCCTTAATAGCCTTTTCGCATTGCTCGGGCACAATCATAACAGGCTTTGCGCCGAAGGCTCTTATTATAAACCGTGAAAAAACGGTTGACGAAATAATCCCGTCCGTCTCCGCCTCGTTCCACGGAAGAAGTATAAAGCCTGTTAAAATAAAGACCTTTTCGCCCTTTTTGATATTCTCCACAAGTCCCTCTGCTCCGTTGAGCGACAAGGGCTTGCCTGTATATTTAATTGCCCCGTCATAAAGAATTCTGCAAACGCCGTAACCTCTCGGGTCAAGGTTCATAAGCCAGTCGAGGTTATAGCCGACATTAAGTTTAGTAAGCTCTGTCCTGTTCATTATGCTTTACACTGCTCCTCAAAATCTTTAACTAAAGCGTCCTGAATTGTTTTCAGCATTTCGGGTGCTTTTCCGCCTACGCTCTTACCGTCAACCGTCTTAACGGGAATACAGAAGGAGCCTGTCGAATGAACAACAACCTCATCTGCCGACATCAATTCGTCAAGTGTGTAATCTCTTTCCTCGACGCCGTAACCGAGCTTCTTGGCGAATGCGAGAAGTCTTATTCTTGCCGTACCCGGAAGCACCATATCATCAAGCTGATGCGTGATAACCTTGCCGTCCTTAAATATTGATACATTTGAGTGTGCACACTCGGTAACTAAATCGCCTCTGTGGAAAATTGCCTCCTGACAGCCTGCTCTGTCAGCCGCTGTAGCCGCAAGGCAGGAAGGAATGAGGTTAAGTGTTTTACAATTACAATAAAGAAATCTCTTATCCTCATATGTAATAACGTCAATCGGTTTATATGTATCCGCAACATGACAAGGAGTAAGGGTAATCCACAAATTGCCCTGCATATTTTCGGGGTAAATGTGACCACGAAGTCCGTTTCCGCGTGTAACCTGCATATAAACGAACTGGTCTCCGTCGTCAACCTTTCTGACAAGCTCTCTGAGTAATTTATCAAGCTCGTCACGCTCAATCGGAATATTCATACCGAGAAGCTTCGCAGAGTTGTAAAATCTTGTAAGGTGTGCGTCCATATCAAAAACGATATGATTATGAGCGTAGGTTGCGTCATAAACGCCGTCACCGAACCAGCAAACTCTGTCAAGCATCGGGATTTGCATATTCTCGATTTCATCGTATTTGCCATTATAATACCCTAAGTTTTTCATTATGAATACCTCCGTAAAGCAAAATAGGGTCTGCGTTTTGCAGACCCCGTTATCACTATTAGATTATCATATTTATTTTTATATGTCAATAAAAAACCGACTGTGTTTTTGTAAAAAATTTACTGTACACTTTTTAGCAATTTGTACAAAACACGGCAATTTTGAACATTTTGAGCAGCATATTTTTCATTTTCGACCAAATAGCAGTAAAATTTTCTAATTCTCATAAAGCTTTAACGCATTTTCCAAATCAAGCTTACACATTTCCACAAGTTCTTTAGGCTCGGTTATTTCATACTCTGTTTCGAGCCGCTTTTGTATTTCCTTTTGGATCATAGGGTGCTTTGAATCAGTGTTTCTCTTTAGAATATCCAAGATATACATATTCATCATTTTCTTTGGTCTTGCATCAAACATAACGCCCACCTCAAATTTGATTTGTAAGCCGTAAGCATATTATGCAACAATTGATGTAACCTTTTGGGTACACAAAAAGAATATTTGTATTAAATATCTCTTTGTGATATGATAATGGCACTGTGATTTTTGCAAATTACTTTGAAATGATATATCGGAGGATAAAATTATGGATATAAGGGAACAGATACACGCTCTCTCCGACGAAATGCTTGAAAATCTTGGAAAGCTGGTTGCGATCGACTCAAAGCTCGGCACTCCGTCCGAGGATAAGCCGTTCGGAGAAGGCCCTGCAAAAGCACTTGAAGCAGGACTTGAAATTGCAAAATCTTTAGGCTTTAAAACCGTCAACCTTGACAACTACTGCGGCTATGCCGAAATGGGCGAGGGAAAAGAAATCGTCGGTATTGCGGGTCATTTGGATATAGTGCCCGTCGGCGGCGATTGGAGCTACGACCCGTTCAAGCTCACGAGTGAGGGCAACTGCGTGTACGGTCGTGGTACAACCGACGACAAGGGTCCTGTTATTGAGGCTTTATATGCTATGAAGCTGCTTCGTGATTCGGGGATTAAGCTCAACAAGCGTGTCCGTCTGATTATGGGCTGTAATGAGGAGACGGGCTCTAAATGTATGGAGCATTATAACGAGGTGGCGGAGGAATTGTCCTGCGGCTTTACCCCCGACGCAAGCTTTCCGTGCATACACGGCGAAAAAGGTCATATGACAATGACGGCATTCTCAAAAAGCACCAAAATAATATCTATGGACGGCGGCTTTGTGTCAAATGCGGTATGCGATAACTGCACGACCGTAATTCCGACAGAACAGCAGCTTAAAGAAAGACTTGAAAAGGCACTTTCCGAGACGAAATTGCAGGAATACAGGGTAACGGAAAGCGGAAATCGGCTCACAATTTACGCAAAGGGCGTACCTGCACACGCAAGCACACCTACTCTCGGCGTAAATGCGGCAGGCGTTACTATGGAATGTCTTGAAAAGGCAAGCTTTGAGGACGCTTTTGTCAAATTTTACAACAAGCATATCGGTACTGCCTGCGACGGCTCGGGCGTAGGTCTTAAAATCTCGGACGAATTCGGCGAGCTGACCTTCTGCAACGGAATTGTCAAGACCGAAAACGGAGTTATTTCCTGCACTGTTGATATTCGTGTTCCCGTAACCTTTACAAAGGACGATATTTTGAAGCGTTTAGAGGGTAATTTGGAGAACGAAAACGGATATATCGAGGTCGAGGAAATCGGCGAGCCGTTATTCTTCCCGAGTGACTCCCCGTTGGTAAAGGCTTTATATAAGGCGTACGTTGACGTTACGGGCGACACCGAAAACAAGCCTATGGTAATCGGCGGCGGCACTTATGCAAAATCATTGAAAAATATTATTGCATTCGGCCCCGAAAAAATCGGAAAGGACTATCGTATCCACGGCGCAGACGAGTTTATCCTCGTTTCCGAAATGGAAGAAGCGGTAGAAATTTATATCAAGGCAATCGAAAATCTGCTTGATATTTAAGCTCAAAACACAATACACAAAACAACCCCACCGTAGTCCTAAAACGACGGTGGGTTTTGTTATAGCTTATTCGTTTGTCCTTTTATTCTTTCAAAAGGTCCTTGTAGAGTTTAATATACTCATTTGCCGACTTGCCCCATGAATAATCACATTCCATACCACGCTTAACAAGTATCTTCCAGCCCTTTTTGTTCTGATAGCCGTCAATCGCTCTGTGTATAGTGTGGAGCATATCGTGTGCGTTGTAATTTGAGAATACAAAGCCGTTGCCCTCTCCGTCGCCCGAGTCCTGAATACTGTCTCGAAGTCCGCCCGTTTCACGAACAATCGGAACAGAGCCGTAACGGAGCGCAATCATCTGCGAAAGTCCGCAAGGTTCAGACTGCGACGGCATAAGGAACATATCCGAGCCTGCATATACCTTCTTTGAAAGCGGAGGATTAAAGCCGAGATTGATTGCAACCTGATCTGGATGACGTCGAGCTATATCCTTAAAGAATTCCTCGTACTGCCATTCGCCCGAGCCGAGAACCACAACCTGTACGTCGGTTGTGATGATAAGCTCCTCAAGAACAGCCTTTACAAGATCAAGTCCCTTATGTGAAACAAGCCTTGTTACCATTCCGATAAGCGGTGTATCTGCCTTTTGGGGAAGTCCCATAAGCTCCTGCAACGCTTTTTTGTTTTTCGCCTTACCCGATGTAAAATCGGACGTCGAATAGGTCTTGAATATATCCTTATCCGTTTCGGGATTGTAAAGGTCAACGTCAATACCGTTGAGTATTCCCGACAATTTCCAGCTTCTCTCGTTGAGTATCGGGTCAAGTCCGTGCGAGTACCACGGGTCAAGAATTTCATTTGCATACGACGGGCTTACGGTGGTAATTCTGTTTGCCGACTCAATAGCACCCTTCATAAAGTTTACGTCATTGTCATACTCGACAACCGAGGTGTACTCCGCAGGAATACCGAGCACCTCGGGGATAAGCTCTTTGCCGTAGGTTCCCTGATACTGAATATTATGAATTGTAAATACGGTTTTAATGTTTTCATAGCCCGGTGCCTGTGCGTACATTGTGCTGTAATAAACGGGCACAAGTGCCGACTGCCAATCGTTGCAATGAATTATATCGGGCTTGAAATCAACGTGCGGAAGCATTTCAAGAACTGCTCTTGAGAAGAAAGCAAATCTCTCGGCATCATCATAATAGCCGTAAATTCCGTCTCTCTTGAAGTAATACTGATTGTCGATAAGATAATAGATTACTCCGTTATATTTTGCCTCAAACACACCGCAATACTGCCTTCTCCACGCAACGGGAACGGTAAAGCTTGTGATAAAGGTCATTGTGTCCTTTAACTCCTGCTTTATGGTGTCGTACATAGGCATTACCACCCTGCAACCTACCATTCTTTTCCTCAAAGCCTGCGGAAGACTGCCCGCAACATCGCCGAGTCCGCCCGAAGCCATAAAAGGCAACGCTTCACTCGCTACATATAAAACCTTCATATTCATTCCTCCACTGCATATTTTCGTACTTTGAAAGTTAACTGCAACAATTTGTTAAATTACAATTCCCTTTCCGATATAGAACGGATAATTCTCCGCACCCGACAAATTCTTGTTCGGTGTGATTACCGCAATTTTATCCATTATAACATAATCAAGCGACGAGCCCGAAGCTACAAAGCTCTCCTGCATAACGATTGAATTTCTGACAACTGCGCCCTTTTCAATTCTGACGCCCCTGAAAATTATTGAATTTTCAACCTCCCCGTCGATAATACAACCGTTTGCGACAAGTGAGTTCTTAACATTTGAGCCGATACCGTAGGTTGACGGCATATCGTCTCTCGTCTTTGTATATACGGGTCTTTCGCTGTTGAAAAGCTCTTTACAATTATTTATATCAAGCAATTCCATACTTGCTTTGAAATATGTGCTCAAAGAGTCAATCGTAGCCGAATAGCCCTTTGCCTCAAAGCCGTAAATGTTGAGCTTCCCTACATTGCGCTGAATTAAATCAGTCTCAAAATCTGTATATCTCTTGCTTATAGCCTCATTCATAAACCTTTCAAGCAAGGACTTCTTCATAAACATAACGCTCAGGGAATAATTGCCTGTCTTTTTGGTAACGGGAGTAACGTCAATCTGCTTTGCCCTGCCGTCCTCGTCGAGGTCAAGCACCAAAACATCGGAAAGCGACGGGATTTGGCCGTGCTTATATACAACTGTAATATCGGATTTTTTCTCTGTGTGATACTCTGTCAACGCTTCAATATCAATGTTTGAAATTGTATTGCAGTCCGAGAGCAAAACATATTCCTCGTTCGCCCTGTTGATAAAGCCCATAATACCCTTTAAGGAAGCTATTTTATCGTCATTTCCGCCCTGCTCGGCAGTCGAATACGGCGGAAGAATTATAAGTCCCTTTGTCTTTCTTGAAAGATCCCACGGCTTACCTGTTCCGATATGATCCATAAGCGAATGATAATTTGCCTTTGTGATAACGCCGACATCCTCAATGCCTGCGTTGACCATATTTGAAAGAGTGAAATCTATAAGACGGTATCTGCCTGCAAACGGAACAGAGCCCATTGTACGCAAGCCCGTAAGCTCGGGAAGGCACTCGTCATATGAATTTGAAAAAACGATACCTACTATATTCTTTCCTGTCATATCACTCAGCCTCCTTTACTCTGTCCGAATCAATCATTTCCTTTGGATTAACCTTTGCGCCGTCGCCGACATTGACATTTGCACCGACTACGGCAATGCCCCACTCGGCTCTGTTTTCGCTGTCCTCGGGACGTGAGCCGACAGTTGCTTTTTCGCCTATAACGGAATTCTCGGCAACGATTGAATACTCGACGTCTGCACCTGCTTTAATTGTAGCACCGGGCATAATTATCGAATAACGAACCTTTGCGCCATCTTCAACCGTAACATTGTCAAAGAGAATTGAATAGTCAACGTGACCGAACACCTTTGAGCCCTCGGCTACCATTGAATTCTGAATATCGGCACACGGTGCGATATACTGCGGAGGCGCAACGGGAGTTTTTGAGTAAATCTTCCAGCTTGTGTCCGACAAATCAAGGTCAACCTTAGGATTGAGAAGGTCAAGGTTAGCCTCCCAAAGTGAGTCTATCGTTCCGACGTCCTTCCAATAGCCGTCAAAGAGATAAGCAAACATTCTCTCCCCTGCCTTGTGCATTGCAGGAATTACATCATGTCCGAAATCGTTGGAGGAGTCGGGATTATTCTCATCGTCGATAAGATACTGACGAAGCTTTGACCAAGTGAATATGTAAACGCCCATAGACGCCTTATTGCTTGTGGGATTTTTCGGTTTTTCCTGAAATTCGGCGATCGAATTATCGTCATTGAGCACCATAAGACCGAAACGGCTTGCATCCTCCCACGGAACCTCAAGCATTGCAATCGTGCACGCCGCATTGTTCTTTTTATGGTATTCAAGCATCTTGTTATAATCCATTTTATATATATGGTCGCCCGAAAGCACGGCAACATATTCGGGATTATAACGGTCGATAAAGTTTATGTTTTGATAAATTGCGTTTGCGGTGCCCTTGTACCACTCCATGCCCTTAATCTGCTGATACGGAGAGAGCATATGCACTCCGCCGTGCGCACGGTCAAGGTCCCACGGCTGTCCGTTGCCTATATAATCGTTAAGCTCAAGCGGCTGATACTGCGTGAGCACGCCGACAGTCGTTATACCTGAGTTTACGCAGTTTGAAAGCGGGAAGTCGATAATTCTGTACTTACCGCCGTAGGGAACTGCGGGTTTGGCGATATTCTTGGTCAGTACGCCGAGTCTTGAGCCCTGTCCGCCTGCAAGAAGCATCGCAATACATTCCATTTTGCGTGCCATAAAAATTCCTCCTTGGATTTTAGAAAAGATATTCGGTAGTTATATATTTTATCTTGTCTTTTTCAAATAAATTGTCGTCATAGGAGGTAAATCAAGAGAAATACTTTGCTCGAAGCCATGCATATTGATACCTTCCGTATGAATAACATCCTTGTCGCCCTTCCCCGTACCTCCGTAGCACTCGTCGTCGGAGTTGAATACGATTTTATATTTGCCCTTGTGGGGAATACCTATTCTGTATTCCTGCCTTTCGACATTCGTAAAGTTGCAGACAACGATTATTTCCTTGCCCTTTTCGTCTATTCTTCTGAAAGCGATAACCGAGTTGTCGCTGTCGTCCGATGAAATCCACGAAAAGCCTTCCCAAGAATAATCTATCTGCCACATAGGAGAGTTTTTCTTGTAAAATTCATTTACAGCCTTGAAATATGCTTGAAGCTGACAATGCTTATCAAAGCCGAGCAACAACCAATCAAGACCCTTTTCATAATTCCATTCGATAAACTGACCGAATTCAGAGCCCATAAACATAAGCTTTTTACCCGGATGAGCCATCATATATCCTACAAACGCCCTGACCCCTGCAAATTTTTCATCATAGCTGCCGGGCATTTTGTTTATAAGGGAGCATTTACCGTGAACAACCTCGTCGTGCGAAATCGGAAGAACGAAATTCTCCGAAAAAGCATAGAACATTGAAAAAGTAATGCAATCGTGATTGTACTTTCGGTGTATGCCGTCAAGACTGAAGTAACGCAAAATGTCGTTCATCCAGCCCATATTCCATTTGAAGTTAAAGCCGAGTCCGCCCATATAAACAGGTTTCGAAACCATCGGCCAGGAGGTGCTTTCCTCGGCTATCATCATTACGTTCGGGAATTCCGCAAAAATATGCTCGTTGAGCGTCTGCAAGAATTCAACCGCTTCGAGATTTTCACGTCCGCCGTTTTTATTTGCAACCCATTCGCCGTCCTTGCGGTCATAGTCAAGGTAGAGCATTGAAGCCACTGCGTCAATCCTTATGCCGTCAAGATGAAATTCCTTGAGCCAGAATGTTGCGCTCGACATAAGGAATGAGCGAACCTCGTTTCTGCCGAAGTCAAACACTCTTGTTCCCCAGCCGTAATGCTCGCCCTTTCTCGGGTCTGAGTATTCATAAAGCGGAGAGCCGTCAAATTCATAAAGTCCGTGCTCGTCCTTTGGAAAATGTGCCGGCACCCAGTCAAGAATAACGCCGATACCCGCTTCATGACATTTGTCAACAAGATACATCAAATCCTCGGGTGTGCCGTAGCGTGAGGTTGCGGAAAAATAGCCCGTTACCTGATAGCCCCAGCTTCCGTCATACGGATATTCCGTAAGCGGCATAAACTCAATGTGGGTATATCCCATCTTTTTAACATACGGGATAAGCTCGTTCGCCAAATCCCTGTACGAATAGAAATTGCCGTCCTCGTGCTGCTTCCAAGAGCCTGCGTGCACCTCGTATATGTTTATCGGAGAGGAATAAATGTTTGAGGAATTGCGTTTTTCAATCCACTTATCGTCCTTCCACTCATGGCAGCCCTCGATTTCATAGAATTTCGAGGCGGTACCCGGTCTTGTCTCGGAATGAAAAGCATACGGGTCGCATTTAAGAACGACATTTCCCGACCTTGCGGTTATGGCAAATTTGTATGAGTCAAACTGCTTTATGCCGTCAACAACACATTCCCAAACGCCGCCCGATTTCGGGAGCGCAGTCATAGGTGTTGCCTTTACGTCCCAATCGTTAAAATCGCCTACTAAGCTGACAGCCTCGGCATCGGGTGCCCACACTCTGAAAGCAACAGAATTCTTCGTCTGTCTCTTATACACATCTCCGAGCCCACGAGACATGCGCAGATCTCG
>ENA-OZTB01000027-OZTB01000027.1-human-gut-metagenome-genome-assembly--contig:-NODE-27-length-27283-cov-7.192192_pt1 | contig 27283 bp, 17 predicted proteins | sample MGYA00244132_ERZ653986 | MGnify/ENA primary metagenome ERZ653986 (study PRJEB26926, sample SAMN06164561) | human gut metagenome | biome: ENVO:00009003; feature: ENVO:2100002; material: ENVO:00002003...
CGCAAAAATCACGCTCGGCTCGCCTGTTCGGTTGTAAACGCCCTCACGACGGCTCGCTGTCGCTACCAACTTTTGCGGATTTTGGGCGACCACAGGTCTCCCCTACGATATGATATTTAATTCAATTTGCATATAACCCGCAATTTCTCAACGTCGTAACCGTAACGTAATCGTCGCCTGATATTTCAACCGAATATTTACCGCCGTATTTCTTGGCAATATCCTTGATTATCTTTGTACCGAAGCCGTGTTTTGACTCGTCACGCTTCGGTCTTTTTGCTGTGCTGTTAAACCTGTTCTTTGTTTTGACGACTACCTTGTCTCGGTCAATGGCAATCGAGACAAACGACTTTTTTTCGCTCGTGAGCTGTGCGGCGTTTATTGAATTGTCAATCAGGTTGTTGAGAAGTCTGCAGGTGTCGTAATCGTCAATATTGAGCTTGCTGCTTTCCGTTATATCGAACGAAAGCTCAGTATCTGCCTGCTTTGCGGTGTTCTTTTTAAGCTGGAGAATAATATTTATAAGCTCGTTGTGACAGAATTTTTCATTGCTTCCGAAAATGTCGCTTCCCGCATTTGTGAGAATAGACAGAGCCTTTTCGTAATTGCCCAATTCGATAAACCCTGCCGCCGTGGAGATAATTCCCGTAAAATCGTGGCGGATTTTACTGATTGCGGTCTTTTCCTCCTTGAGCTGCCGAATACGGTTATAGTCGATTTGGTTTTGCATTAAGGCTTTTTCGTATTTGAGGTTTTCCTCCTGTACCTTTTCAATGTAATCAATCGCAAAGATGATAAGAATATCAATCGCAAAGCAGAGTATAAACGAAATAAAGCCGAACACGCCCATATCGAGCGCAACAGCATCAAACTCGGTGCGGTTTATGTTGTAAATCTTGAACGCCATAAACAAAATCAATACGTTTATTATGTGCGTGACGGGGAAAAGGTAGATTAAAAACAGCTTGCTTTCTGTTGACCTTGTCTTTTTACGGTTGGTAAGATATTTCAACAGCGCAGCGAACACAAACGAAAATGAGAACATAAATATCGATTGTGTGAATACGTCCGTAACCGTAACGGTGCTGTATGAAACCGAGCCGAGATCGAAGCCGTAAAACAGACCCTCAAGCATGGTAAAGAGCATAACAGACACGAAATATGCCGCAAAGCTTATGAAAACCGAAAACGTTTTCCTGCTCGTTTTGCCCCCGTACATAAAAAATGCAAGCAAAAACACCGTTACATAATAGCCGATAACCGCAAGGTATTCCATAATGTTTACGCTATAGTCTATCAGCTCAAGCGACAGATAGGAATACAGCATTGTAACTCCCACAAAGCCGAAAAATGTCAAAACAAGGCTCTTTTTAGGCTTGAGCATTGCGTTTATTACGTTGAAGGTCAGCAGACTTCTTGCAAGATGCAGAATGAACGTCCACGGAAAAAATTGAGTTAAGTCAACCTGTGCCATAATGTGATTAGTGTGATTTTTCACACAGTCTCCTTATAAATTAGTAATATAATCGTTATACGTTTTTACCGTGTCCTTGTACTTCCTTGACGGAATCGGGATTTTCACGCTGCGATGAAGCGTAAATTCATACGGCTCGCAGCCCGTGACGGCATTCATATTGATTATAAAAGATTTATGGCATTTCATAAAATACAACGGCAGGAGCTTTTCAAACTCCTTCAGCTTCATATAGAGCGTAAGAGGCGGCTGCTCGTTGAAATAAATGGAAATGTTATTGTTGAGCGACTCTATGTATTCGATGTCCTGTAGGTTCAGCGTCACGCTTTTTGCGCCGATTTTTACAATAAGCAAATCCGCCTTTTTCTGTGTTATGTTGCCTATACACTTTTTAAGAGCGTTTTTGAGCTGCTCGTCGGTTATCTTTGATTTAATGAGGAAATATGAGCATTTAGTCTCAAAAATATTGTACGCTTCGACAGGATAAAACGTCATAAAAATCAGCTGAAAATTGTTGCCGTTTAAGTTGTTTATCGACCAGTCAACAGAGTTTATGCCGTTTACCATTATGTCAAGGAACAAAATATCCGCCTTGTCGTTTTCAAGAAATTCGGACAGCTCATCAAGGCTGCTTTTGTAGATTATTTCATAATTGAAATTGAACATATCATTCAGGCAAAGCTTGATTTTTTCACTTAAAAGCTCGCCGTAATTGCGGTCGTCGTCACATATTACTATGTTCATTTACCCACCTCCGAAGCCTGCCTTTTTCCCTCGGGCAAGCTTTTTTAATTAAATCGCTTCAAATTCTCTCAATTCGGAGCCGCAATGCTGATGAAAGTCAGCAAATCCGATGTATATGATTAAATTTGAAGTGTATATGCACATTGAAGCCATTTTATCATCATAAAATCAAAAAACAATATCCTGACAGCGAACACCTTGTCAAAAAATCAAGATTTTTGCTTTATACCACGAAAACTTCGCTTTTCACAACGAACATATTGCAATGTCCCGAATTTGTCGATATTATTTATCTATAATAAAAGAAACGGTGAACAAAAGAGCTATGAACACACTTGACGCTCGTCAAATTTCAAAAAGCGGAACAGTTATACATTTCCCGATGCGAACAGAGATGCCAAAGAACAGCGACCCTGTTTTCAGCATTAAATCGGGTATGATTCTAAACGATAAATATGAAATTATTGAGCAGATCGGCAGGGGCGGAATATTTGATGTTTTTCTCGCAAAAGATACACGTCTCAATTTGAAGTGGGCGGTCAAGGTAACCCGTTCAAATTCTCCCGTTTCAATTCAATCCGCAAAGTGTGAAGCCCAAATGCTAAAAGAGCTTGACCATCCGCTTATCCCAAAGCTTGCAGAGGCTTATACCGTCGAGGATAAGACCGTTGTTGTGCAGGAATATATACACGGGATGACGCTTGAAAGGATTGCCGAAAGCTACGGCGCTCAATCTGTTGAAAAAGTTGTTGACTGGACTCGTCAGATTTGTACCGTTATCGGCTATTTACATTCGTTGGAGCCTGCACACATTTACAGAGATGTTAAGCCTGCCAATTTTATTTTAGAGCCGAGCGGCAGACTGAGAATAATTGACTTCGGCATTATGCGAACCTATAAGGACGGACAGACAGGCGATACCTGCTGTCTTGGAACGAACGGCTATGCGGCGCCCGAGCAGTTCGGAGGCAGGGGACAGACAGATCCCCGTACCGATGTGTACGGAATCGGGGTCACAATGTATCGCCTTTTGACGGGAGCCGACGTACAGGAACGCAATATAATCTTAAACCCCATAACGCTTGACGAGCCGGGAATACCGTCGGGTTTGGCATACATAATAAATAAATGCACTCAGTTTAACCCTAGAGAACGCTATAATTCGTGCGACGAGCTACTCAATGATTTAGTCAGATACAATGAGCTTCCGCCGAAAAAGGGCTTGTTCTCACGACTTAAAAAACGATAATTTCCCTTTTTCCCATATAGTATAGAAAACACCGACTGCGAACTCCTAACGCAGCCGGTGTTTTCTATATTTGATTTTTGTTTTGGAGACTCAATGAATCTCTATTTATTTGATTATATATGTAAAATAACGCAAAAACAATAGGCTGTCAGTGTACAGTTGAAAATATTTTTTTCTCACGGCCTCCAGCTATGTTTTATACCACGCAAACTATGCTTTTCACCACGAACATATTGAAAACAAATGGCGAAATAAGTAGAATTTAACAGGTTAGATATAAGTAAATACTTTTGATAAAGAGGGGATATGCAAATGCTTTAAATTTGTGATAAAAATCGCAAGTGAAACTATTAACATTATAAGGAGAAGAAAAATGAATAACTTGATAGTGAAAAAAATTGTATCGGTTGGCTTGGCGGCAGTTTTAGTTGCCGGAATTTCTGCCGGAACAACAGTTTTAACAAACAAAAAAATTGTTACAGTAAACGCAAAATATTCGGAGTCTGCATATGACATTGCAGTTAAAAACGGCTACAAGGGAACAGAAGAACAATGGCTGGCATCTCTTGTTGGTGAAGCCGGAGAAAACGGAAAATCCGCCTATGACCTTGCTGTAGATAACGGATATAAAGAAGATGTAAAATCGTGGTTGGCATCGCTGATCGGAACTAACGGAACAAACGGCACTAACGGCAAAACAGCTTATGAACTTGCAGTTGCCAATGGTTACAAAGGTACTGAGCAAGAATGGATTAGCAATCTTATGGACAAATCCGGCGTAACAGTTAAAAATGGAAAAGACGGTAAAGATGGTGCTAATGGCAATGATGGCTTAAACGGCAAATCCGCTTATGAGCTTGCTGTTGAAAACGGATACGAGGGAAGCCTTACTGATTGGTTGCTTTCGCTCTCCGGCTCAAAGGGTACAGATGGAAGTAACGGTAAATCCGCTTACGAAATTGCTGTGGAAGAAGGTTACACAGGAACGCAAGCTGAATGGGTTGCATCTATTTTAGAAAAAACAGGAGCTGACGGAAAAGACGGTAGAGACGGCGAATCTGCTTATATTGTTGCTGTAAGAAACGGATACACGGGAACCGAGGCTCAGTGGCTAGCATCTCTTGTCGGAGAAGCCGGAACAAACGGCAAATCTGCTTATGAGCTTGCTCTGGAAAATGGATTTAGCGGTTCACTTCAGGATTGGTTGAAATCGCTTGTTGGCTCGAATGGTAAAGACGGTGCTAACGGAACAGATGGCGTTGACGGAGCAAACGGTAAATCAGCATATGAAATTGCTGTTGACAACGGATATACAGGAACTATCGAAGAGTGGCTTGGCTCTTTAGTAGGTGTAAAGGGCGATAAAGGCGATAAAGGCGATAAGGGAAATGACGGCGTTAACGGCACCAATGGTACTGATGGTAAATCTGCCTATGAGCTTGCTGTTGATAAAGGCTTTACAGGAACAGAATCAGAATGGCTTGCATCATTAGTCGGAAAGAACGGTAAGGACGGCAAAGACGGTGTTGACGGCGTAAATGGTGTAAATGGTGTTGACGGTAAGGATGGCAAATCAGCATATCAGATAGCGGTAGAACACGGTTACACAGGTTCTGAGGAAGAGTGGTTGGAATCTCTTAAAGGAACAGGTGCAAACGGTAAAGATGGTAAGGACGGTAAATCTGCATACCAGATAGCTGTTGATAACGGATATGTAGGCTCAGCAGCTGAATGGTTGGAATCATTAAAGGGTGCTGCCGGCAGCAATGGCAAATCAGCATATCAAATCGCTGTAGACAATGGCTTTACAGGAACAGAAACAGAATGGCTTGCTTCTCTTGCCGGCAAAACCGGTGCGTATGGCAAAGACGGTAAATCTGCTTATGAGCTTGCAAAGGACAACGGCTTTACGGGTTCTCTTTCAGAGTGGCTTGATTCTTTGATAGGTGAAAAAGGCAAGGACGGCAACAATGGTAAAGATGGTAAAAACGGTCTTTCAGCATATGAACTTGCCGTACAAAACGGATATGAAGGTTCTTTAACAGAATGGCTCGCTTCTCTTATCGGTAAAAACGGAGCAGATGGTAAATCAGCATATCAGCTTGCCGTTGATAACGGCTATGTCGGTACACTTCAGGAATGGCTTGCTACATTAGTTGGTGCTGTAGGTAAGACCGGTAAATCAGCTTATGAAATTGCAGTTGAGCACGGATATACAGGCTCAGAGAGCGAATGGGTTAACTCGCTTTCAGGCAAGGATGGCAAATCTGCATATCAGATAGCAGTTGCATATGGTTACACAGGCACAGAGGAAGAATGGCTTGCATCTCTTCAGGGTAAGAACGGCAAGGATGGAGTAAACGGTACTAATGGTATTGGCATAAAGAATGCTTATGTAAATTCGGCGAAACATCTTATCCTTGTTTTGGATAACGGTAATGAGATTGATGCAGGATATGTTGGCGTCAAGGAAGGCTCAGAGTCTGCTGCTACATATACAGTAGTATTCAAAGACTGGGACGGAACAATTCTTAAAACGGAAACAGTTGCTGCAGGTAAATCCGCAACAGCTCCGGCACAGCCGAACAGACAGGGCTACACTTTTATTAAGTGGGATGTTAATTTTAGTTCGGTTACAAGCAATTTAGTAGTAACAGCCGTTTATAAAGAAATTACTGTTCCGACAATCATAATTGATAGTGTAAAGGCGAAGCCGGGCGAAACAGTGGAAGTGCCTGTAAGGATTATAAATAATCCGGGAATAGCCGGAGCTCAGATTACAATGCGTTTTGACCCAGCATTAACTTTGAGCGCAACGAGAAACGGTGAGGCATTTTCTGCTTTACAGTATATGGCAGGCGGAAAGCTTGAAAGTCCTTGCAATTTCACTTGGGACTCGGAAAATTTAGAGGCTAAAAATGACGGCGTTATGCTTTATTTGACTTTTGTTGTTCCTAGTTCAGCAAAAGCGGGAGATACATTTGTTTTAGACGGCTCATACAGAAAAGGCGATATTTATGACAATAATATGCAGGATATCGAGAATTTAAGCGAGATAATCGACGGAAAAATAACTGTTATTTAAGGAGGAGAGATAATGAAAGAAAAAGTTTTATCATTATTTTTAGCATTTATTCTATTGCTAAGCTGCATTCCTCTAAATGCATTTGCAATTGACTATGATGCAACGGTAATAGTAGAAAGTGTGTCAGCGGCGGCTGGAGATACGGTTGATGTTAATGTAAATATTAAAAACAATCCAGGTGTTACAGGTGCCACGTTTACGGTCGAATATAATAGCAACTTGGAGCTTATTAGCGCTACCGGAGAAAAAGCCTTCAGTAATTTGGACTTTATGCCGGCCGGAACTTTTGTGAGTCCTTGTAATTTTACATGGGACTCTGAAAATACAGAAGCTAAAGAAGACGGCACATTTCTTAAATTAACGTTCAGAGTTTCGAAAACGGCTAATAAGAACGATAAGCTGAATGTTAATATTAGTAATAGATATGGCGATGTCTATAACAATCAAAAAGATTTAAATATTAAAATTGTTAACGGTGCTGTAACAGTCTTAGATTATATCCCGGGAGATTTGAATAATGATGGTGTTGTTAACACAAAAGATACACGTTTAATAAGGCAATATATTGCAGGCGGATATAACATTACTATAAATAAAGAGGCTGCAGATGTTAACGACGATGGAGTAATAAATACCAAGGATACAAGATTGATCAGGCAGTATGTAGCGGGTGGTTATGGTGTAAAATTATTACCCTCAACTCCTAAATGTGAACACAATTTACAGGCGGTAGCCGCTAAAGCTGCAACTTGTACAGAAAATGGTAATAAAGCATATTGGCACTGCACAAAATGTGATAAGTATTTCCTCGATGGAGCAGGCGAAGCGGAGACGACAATAGACGCAACTGTAATTTCTGCAAGTCACAGCTTAGTCTATGTTCCTGCCGTTGCACCTACGACGGAAAATGACGGCAATTTGGAGCACTGGAAATGTAGTGTATGCAAAAAATACTTCCTTGATGCAAACGCAACAAATGAAGTAACCGCTGAGAAGGTTATCATTAAAAAGCTTGTCAAGGACGAGTCTACGATTGTATATAATCTTTATGGCTCTGATTCATATCTTGCAAGCGTAGGCGTTGATAATCCGAATCCGCAAAAGTTTGTTTCGGAAAACGGATTGGCTTTGAATGATATAACAACAGCACCCGAAGGATATGAGTTTGCGGGCTGGCAGGATTCTTCAGGTAAAATTATTACGGAAATTAAACCCGGAATGTCGAGAACTATCAATTTAACGGCAACATGGAGATTGACAGAGTACGGTATTGATTTCCTTCCTACATCAGATGCCGCAGAAGAAATTAACGCCATGCCTGCGGCAAGTGTTAAATATACAACAAATAAAGGTTTAACACAAGGCGAATTAAACAAATGCACTCCTTCGATTTCAGGATATCGTTTTCTCGGCTGGTCAGATAAAAGCGGAAATATAATTAAGGAAATTCCAAAAGGAACAAACGGAACAATTACTCTTTATGCAAACTGGGCAAGTGAGTGGAACAGGGCAGAAGCAACCAATCCTAATGATTATGAGAAGCCGCTTGTCTATGAAGAGGACGGCAAATACATGTTCGCTTACCATATTGGCGAGATAAAAGACGTTGTTCTTGATGTTATGAGCGATACATACAAATTTACCGCCGGCGGTCCAACAACAAGGGTTACTGTAACATCAAACAAAACAATCGGCGAAACACAGGCGAAATCGGTTGCTGAAACAATTGCGCAGGCAACTACTAAAACCTCTACATGGTCTCTTTCGAAGGATTGGAACAGTTATAGCTCGGTAAGTCGTGGACATACGGAGCAGAATAATGAATACTGTGACAAGTTCGACCAATCGATAAAAAGTGGGTCAACCAATATCTCAATTTCAGCAGATAAGGGCGGAACTACAGAAAACACAGTCGATTGGGGAATCAATGCTAAGGTCTATGGCAAAAACACTACAGAGGTTGGTGCAAGTGCTAAGCTTCCGATAAAATGTGTGGATGTTGGCGTTAGTGCAAAGAACACAACTGAAATCGGTGGTGAGCTTTCCGGGCATTATAATAATACGACTGTAAATACAGGCTACTGGAACACAGCGGCATCTTACGATAGAAGCTCTGCTTACAATAAGACATCATCGGTATCATCAGGATACAGCAAGGCTGTCTGTGATAATTACCAAATAGACAATTCTTATTCACAAGGCGGTTCATCTTCACAGCAGGAGGCTGTCGCAGTTGCAAAAACCGAATCGGAAGAGTATTCGTCATCATTCTCTTATGTAACAGAAACGACAGAAACCGTAACAAAAGAAGTTGTTTGGGATAAAGGAACAGAAGGCAGTTGGAGATATGTTAAAACGGGCACTGTAGCCGTTATCGCTACGGTTGTTTATGACACAAAAACAAGTACATATTCCGTATTTACACAGGGCATTCTTCGTGATGGTACACAGAGCGAGGGCTGGCAAAAATCAATGGAAGGCGGAGATTTTAGCGATCATCAAAATTATGTAATTCCTTTTGAAGTGCCGGGTTATGTCCATGATTATATCAATAATGCAGTAGGTTATTCTAATGGCTTAGATGTGGATATCGAAACGGGTATTGTTAACGGATATACAAAAGAAAATTCAAAAACAGATAAGCATCTTCACATTCCTGATTATTTCACTCAAGACAACGGAGACGGAACATATTCAATAACAAAAATAAAAGGAATTGCTCCGGGCGCCTTTGCAAATTGCACAAGCCTTGAATCTGTAAGACTCGGAAAGTATGTTACGTCAATTTCCGATAATGCTTTCAAAGGCTGTACTGCTCTAAAGACTATCGATAGTGCCGAGCTTACAGCGATAGGAAACAATGCTTTTGCAAATTGTACCTCACTTGAAAACTATACTGTTGGACTTTCGGTAACGAGCTTAGGAACAAATGCGTTTATCGGAGCTAAGTCTGTTATAGTAAATGCAGCAAATTCAAAGATAGCTGAAGTGGCGATTAGCAGTGGTGCAAAAGAATTAACAGTTAATTTGAGTGCAATGCAGGAAAACATAGTTGCCGGAAAATTAGCAAACAAAGTTTTGCTAATCGGAAACACGACCGAAACATTTACGCTAAATGGCAGAAGTGCAGATGGAAACGCCAAAACTTACAAGAATATCCGTATTGAATCCAATTCAGCGAAGGATGTTACGATTAACGGTATGAATTTTGAGGGAAATTCAGGTACTGTATTAAAGGTGGCGGCAGAGAAGTTAACGCTTAACGGAGTGAATATTGACACTGATACAGGTGTTGCTGTCGTTTTGAAAGCCGATAACACAAACATTGCGTTGCAAGGCAAATGTACTGTTTCAACAAAGGGATCTTGTGCAATCTTAGGCAGAAATATTTCTCTAAGCCGAGTTCAAGGCTCAAATATTACAACTTATTTAAGAGTTAATAGCGGTGATGTGTATTCGTGCGGCAGTGTTACGGACACTTATGATTACTTACAGCAGTCTGATGGAAGCAAGATGACTGATAAAACTACGCAAAAGATTGTTACAATCAGTGAGAGCTCATATCAGCAGCTGCTTAATGATACTTTGGATTGGGTACTTGCTTCTGAGGCGCCTGCCGGTGCAACGATTGTAGATCAAAAGTGGACATATGACCTTACATCCAAAACATCGTCGAGCTCATCAAGCTTGGCAGGCTGGACTAAGTATGATACTAAGAGAACCGGATGGGGCGGTACACAAGGTCCTGTATATTCTGATCCGAGCAATGGTGCAAGAAATGTTTGGAGTGAACAGTATGAGACCAGCAGGACACCACATTATAACTATTATCATAAACATGTCAATAGTTCGACATGTTCACCAAATTACACTCAAGCAGATTTGAATGCTGGAAAAGTACATTTAATAACCTTAGATTATGAACTTGCACAAAAAGGCACTTCTTCTGAGGGTGGAAAACCATATTATGGATATTATAAGATTAATGGATGTCCAAATATTTGGTATCGTGGTGGTACATATGTAACATATACCTACACTTATGGTACACGCTGGTATTATCAAGAGCCGATATATACTTATTACTACACGAAAACAGAACATAAAGAATCAAACACAGAAGTTAAAGCTTCCGATTCAATCAGTAATATTCAAAAGTATGTTAAGTATGTAGCAAAATAAAATAATATAAAGCCGTGGATAAAACTACAAATCGTTTTATCCACGGCTGTTTTTCTATTCTTCATTCCGCTAATTCGAGCCATTCGATTTCTTTTTCTTCGAGGGTGGCTTCTTTTTGTTTGATTTCTTCGAGGACCTCGCCGAGCTTTACATAGTCGGTTACGATTTCCTCGGTTGCCGATAGGGATTTTAATTCTTCGATTTCACTTTCAAGCGTTTCAATTTCCTTTGAAAGAGCGTTGATTTTCGCCCTGCGCTTGCGCTCATCTGCCTTGTTGAGCTTTGAGGCTATATACGTCGCCTTTTGCTCCGAGTCCTGCTTTTCCGTAACTTGCGGCTGAACGGTCTTGCGGTGTTCAAGATAATAATCATATTTTCCGTTGTATATTTCAAGCCCGTCGGGGAACATTTCAATTATCTTTGTCGGCACGGTGTTGAGGAAATATCTGTCGTGCGAAACGGTTATAAGCGTGCCCGTAAACTGCTTTAACGCCTCGTCGAGAGCCTCTTTCGCAATGTAATCGAGATGGTTTGTCGGCTCGTCAAGGATAAGCACATTTGCACGCTTAAACATTATAATACAAAACTGCACCTTTGCCCTGTTTGCGCCCGACAATTCACGCACTCTTTTGAAAACAGCCTCGTCCTCAATCAAAAGCCTGCCGAGTGCACTGCGAATTTCAAAATCTGTCTTGGTTGGGAATTGCTTGTGCACAGCCTCGATAACCGTGTCGTTCAAATCGAGGTCACGAAGCTCCTGATCGAAATATGCAACCTTGACATTTCCGCCGAAGCGAACAGTGCCCGAACAGCTTATGCGCTTCATAATTGCCTTCAAAAATGATGATTTGCCGACGCCGTTTTTGCCGACAATAGCTATTTTATCGCCGCAGAGAACTTCAAGTGAAATGTTGTCGTATAACTGCTTACCCGTTACCCTGTCGCCCACGTGAACGCCCATATCCTTAACCGTAAGCACCGTTTTGTGAGGCTCAATATCATAGTCGAATTTGAAATGAATATCCTTAGGTCGTGGGTTCGGCTTCTGCATAATTTCCATCTTTTCAAGTGCCTTGACCCTTGAGCCGACGCTGTTTGAGCTGCTTGAACGGGCAAGGTTGCGGCTGACATAATCACGCATTGCCGTAAGCTCCTGCTGTTGCTTGTCGTATTCCTTTTCAAGCACACGAAGTCGCTCTTCCTTTTGCTTTATGAATGCCGAGTAGCCGCCCTTATATTTGTAAATGTGCTTTTGCTCGATTTCATATATGCTTGAGACGATATTGTCAAGGAAATATCTGTCGTGCGACACCGTCAAAACTGCGCCCTTATACGATTTTATATAATCCTCAAGCCATGCGAGCATTGAAAAATCGAGATGGTTTGTCGGCTCGTCCAAAATCAGAAGCTCGGGGTTGCGAAGCAGGATTTTAGCCATTCCGAAGCGCATTTTTTCGCCGCCCGAAAGTGCTGAGGTTTTCATTTTGAGGTCAAAATCACGAAATCCGAGACCCGTGAGCACACGGTTTATCCTCGTATCCGCCGTGTAGCCGTCAAGAGCCGTGTATTCGTTGTCGAGAGTTGCGTATTCGCTCTCAAGGTGTTTGTACCCGTCGCTTCCGACATCGGCCGAAGCCATTTTTGCGGAAATTTCAGCCATAAGCCTGCGCACCGTGTATGTGCGTTCAAGTGCGGACTTGATTTCCTCCTCAAGCGTGTTGTCGTCGTCAAGAGCCTCATTTTGCTGAAGGTAGCCGATTTCGAGATTGCTCTTTTTCGACACCGTTCCCTCGTCGCAGGGGAGTATGCCCGCAATGATGTTGAGAAGCGTCGTCTTGCCTGCACCGTTTACGCCCATAAGACCTATTTTGTCGCCCTCGTTTATTGACATATTTATTTTTTCAAGTATTGTTTCGTCAAGGAAGCCCTTTGAAACGTCGGTAAGAGTAACTAACATAATTTCTCCGTAATATATAATGTATAATGTAATGATAACCACAATACTATAGCACATATTTCCCGATTTTACAAACAAAACAGCTTGTTTTGTGCAATGCACATAAAATGGGTACACGTGTTGTTGTGTAATCCGATAAAAATATCATTTTTTATCAAAAATTTTTGACAATCTTATTGCAAAAGGCGTTATCTTATGATATTATATGAAATGTAATTATGCACCCTAAGGGGGTTTCACCCTTAAGCTGCGGTGAAAATACAAATTCTTATAAGGAGCTTTTGAAAATGAAAAAGATCTTATCGATTCTTCTTGCAATGGTTATGATTATTTCAAGCATCACAGTTGCGTTGATCGCTATTGCCGATGAGCCTGCTGCGATAACTTGTGCAGATGCTATTGCGAAGATCAATGAACAGACTGCATACATAGCAAATGCAGACAATGGTGATGGTACAAAACATAATTTGCCCGGTTATTCATTCGGAAGAAGTCTTACTTCTGATGTAACCTTTGGTGAGGGAAAGGCTGCTGTTGACGCAGTTATGGCTGCTTGCTATCCTGAGTATGCCGAGGCTCCCTATCATACCGAATCGGGCTATGATTACGGCAAAATTCTTTCTAACCTTCTTGGTGTAAGTGCTGTTGAGCCGGCTGTAAGCGTTAAGAAGAATTCTGACGCAGCTAGTACAATCGGCAGAGACGCTCTTCAGGCTCTCAAGCTTGACGCTTCAAAGGTTAAGAACTTTGTAGCTAACAGCAGCGATTCATTTACTTTCACATATGATGATATTGATATCGTTGCCGACGGAAGAGTTGAGGACTCAATTCTTGCTGACCTTACAAAGAATTATCCCAACGCTACAAACCTTGATAATGTTATCATTAACAGCCTCAACTCTCATAACACAGGACTTACCGCAAAGGATTTCAAAATCAAGATTACTGACATTGAAATCAAGGCAGAGTTCTATGAGGGCAGACTTGATGCATTAGAGTATTCATATAAGCTTGACGGTACTGCTTCGGTTACATATATCAATCCCGAGCCGTTTGACGCTGTATTCTCACTCGCAGTAAGAACAACATACAACGGTATGGATTATTTCGATGATGCAAACGACTTTGACCTCGCTGTTCTTGCAAAGAAGATCAACGAAGGCACCGCTTATATGGTAGATACCAAGGCAGGCTACGATTATGCAAGACTTTGCACAATCGATAAGACCTACGACAATGAAGGTAACGAGATTGACGATTATTCATTCTCAATTAACAGTGAGGGTGCAATCGCAGGCAACACTGTTCTTTCGGTAGTACTCGGTGCGGTCTTTAACGTTGTTGATAAAATCACAATCGGCATGGACAAGAACTTAGGCACTAATATCAGAACTGACAAGTGGGTTTGTAAGAACTCTACTTCAGAGGATGAAGAGACAAAGCAGGACATCTGTACGGCAGATAAGCCCCATCAGATTTGGCAGTGCACATGTAAGGATGTTTCAGGCTGCTGCACATGCTGCCCGGCAGGCACAGGCTGTACTTCGACTCATCCCTGTGATAAGGACGGAGCTTGCAGAAGTGCAGATTGCCAGTGCGGATATATAAACGATCCTCAGTGTAAGTATGAATCAAGTGCAGCTTCCAATATCGAAGCAATTGACTCAACTGTTGCTAAATTGCTTACAGAGCTTGCTAAATTGCTTGACAAGTCAATCGGTGCTGCTGCTAAGGATCAGATGAAGGTTGGCGCAACTTCGGCTAACATTGCTCCTGCTGACCAGAAGGCTGCTGAAAAGCTTGATTCAAGATTTGCTGTTAAGGCAACACAGCTTGACGTATTTGATATCCAGGAAGCTTCCTTTGATGAGACTACAGGTGCTATTGAATTCACACTTGAAGATCAGAATGCTGATAACGGCTACAAGGCTCTTTCACATCTCACAAACGACTATGTAACAAATGAGAAGTTTGTTGAAGCTCTCAAGCTTGCAGCAATCGAAAAACTTGGCAATACCGTTAAGGATCTTGAGGGTATGTTCCTTTACACATCTCTTGAATATTCAGAAATCACTTGCACAGTTAAGTTTGTTGGTGCAACTGCTGACAATGTGTACGGCACAGGCGAAATCGAGAGAATGAACATTTCATATAACTGCGTTGCAGACTCAGAAGCAATGATCAGCTACAGAATTGCTACACATACTGATTCTACAATTAAGAACGCTCAGTATGTTGACTACGAAAAGGGCGACGTTAATATGGATACAAGCGTATCTCTTAAGGATGCTAAGCTCGTTCTCAGATATGTTGCTGAGTTGGAGACTCTTAATGATTATCAGATGCTTCTTGCAGATATGAACGAAGATAAAGCGGTTAATCTCGTAGACGCAAGGGCTATCCTTGAAAAGATTGCAAGCCAGACGGTTTAATCAGCTTCTTTTATAAGATTTAATAATAAAAGACACCGTTTTCGAACGGTGTCTTTTTTTGTTGCATACGGCGGTTATTTATCGTCTGCGGAAACAAGCTCATTATTTCTGAAAAGCAGGGAAATGCACCAAATTGCCGACAGTGCAACAAGCGTGTAGATAATTCTTGCAAGTACTGCGTCTTGACCTCCGCATATCCAGCTTACTATGTCAAACCGGAACAAGCCGATTGAGCCCCAGTTTATACCGCCGATAACAAGAATAATCAAAGCGATTTTATCAAGCATTTTTTTCAACTCCTTATTATTGCTTTGAAATTATTATTCACGGATTTTACCGTAATATTCAAAAAAAGCGAGTGATTTGGCTTAATGTTAATATGAACACTCAGCCTTTCACTCGCTTTTCTTATATTAAATTTTACAAAATTATACAAATTAAGCCGTTACAGCCCTCGTTGATAACTCTTTCAAGAGTTTCCTGCATTTTCATTCTCGCCTCGTTCGGCATATGGAACAGCTTGCTGCGCAGCCCCTCGTTTACAAGGTCGTTAAGCGATTTTCCGAAAATGTTCGACTCCCAAATCTTCGTCGGGTCCTCCTCGAAGCCTGCGAGCAGGTATTTTACAAGCTCCTCCGATTGACTTTCCGTGCCGACAATCGGTGCAACCTCCGTCTGTATGTTTGCTTTTATCATATGAATTGACGGTGCGGACGCCGAGAGCCGCACGCCGTATCTTCCGCCTTGCTTGATTATCTCCGGCTCTTGCAGCTTCAATTCGTCAATGTCGGGCATTATAATTCCGTAGCCTGTGCTTTCAACCTCGTCAAGAGCGTTTTTGATTTTATCGTATTCCTTTTTTGTGCGGCTCAAATCGCACATACATTTCATCAGCTCGTACTCGTCGCTCACTTCAAGACCCGTGTACTCCGCAATGATTTTGTAAAACAGAGAGTTATCCATTTTGACCTCGACAAACGCACTGCCCTCGCCGAGATTCATCCGAGTAACCGAAGCACTGTTGATATATTCGCTTTGCTTCAAATCATTTGTCAGAAGTCCCACGTCACGCACAAGAGATAGATTTTCCGTTGCCTTTGTGATAACTCCCGTAATGCTCTGCCGAAGCCAATGGTCGGATGGCAGGGAAATGAGCCACGCAGGAAAGTCGATGCTGATTTCCTTAATCGGAAATTCAAAGAGGATTTGCGTTAAAATCTCCTTGATTTCGCCCTCGTCAAGCTCAAGACAATTCACGGGAATAACCGGAACGCTGTATTTCTCCGTAAGCCGTGCGGCAGTTGACAGCGCACTTTCGCTTTTCGGATAGGTGCAGTTCAAAAGGACGATAAACGGCTTGTTGAGTTCACGCAACTCGTTTACCACTCTTTCCTCCGCCTGTTCGTATTCCTCCCTCGGAATGTCGGAAATACTGCCGTCTGTCGTGATTACAAGCCCGATTGTCGAATGCTCGGTAATAACTTTTTTTGTGCCTATTTCCGCCGCCATATTAAACGGAATTTCATGGTCAAACCACGGCGTGTTTACCATTCTCGGATTGTCGCCCTCAATATATCCGAGCGAGCTCGGCACGATATAACCTACGCAGTCAATCATTCTGACCTTTAGCGAGGCGTTGTCGGGCAGGGTGATTTCAACCGCATTTTCGGGTATAAATTTCGGCTCTGTCGTCATAATCGTTCTTCCGGCGGCAGATTGCGGAAGCTCGTCTGTGGCACGGTCGTGGACAGCAGGGTCGTCAATGTTAGGGATAACAAGTGTGTCCATAAATTTCTTGATAAAGGTCGATTTTCCCGTTCTTACGGGGCCGACGACACCGATATAAATATCCCCGTTAGTTCTGCTTGCTATATCGGCATATATACTTCTCTCTGCCATTAACAGTACCTCCTAAAACCCTCTTTTGAGAGGACTTGAATTTGTATTTCGATAAATTTATATTCGGAAGTTGTACGGTTTATGACAAAATAAAGGCACGGTATTCATTGGCTTATGAACACTCAGCCTTGAACACCATGCCCTTAAAACTAAATTATACCGATTAGATGTACTTTTTAAGGAAGTTAATAATTGTATTCCAATACAAATCGGGGTGCGCACAAACAGAGCGTGCGTGAGGTGCGTCGGGAACGGAAAGCTTTTCCTTTTCGCACTTGTCGGCAGCGTCGTAAACAATGTCGAGCATTGAATAAGGAACGAAATCGTCAGCCTCGCCGTGAATAAACAACAACGGAGTGATGCATTTCTTGAGCTGCTCTGTGCAAGAAGCCTCCTTCAAGCTGAAATTCTCTCTCATTCTGTTTATGCTGTTCGCACTGTAAAGGAACGGGAAATCAGGAATTTTCATCTTCGACATCTTGTGCTTGATAACGTCCCAAGCGTTTGTATAACCGCAGTCCTCGATAGCAGCTTTAACGTTTGAGGGCAGCTCCTCGCCGAGAGTCATCATAGTAGTAGCCGCACCCATTGAAACACCGTGAAGAATGATTTCACAGTCGGGATGCTCCTTGACTATGTAGTTAATCCAATCGACAACGTCAAGCCTGTCTTTCCAACCCATTGAAATGAATTCCTCTTCACTGTCAGCATGACCTCTAAGGCTCGGAAGAACTACATTGTAGCCGAGCTCACGGAACTTCTTAGCGTAAATTCCCATAAATTTCGGCGCGGAGGTGTAGCCGTGAATACAGAGAACATAAATATTGCTCTCCTTTTCGGGCTTGATTAAATCGGCGTGGAGAATATCTCCGTTTCTGTTTTCGATTTCAAGCTTTTCCTTCGGGAAGGACTCGAACCAATCAGTACCCTCGTGGAGAATTCTCTCAAGGTTTGCTCTGTATTCGTTTTCCTGAATAGCCTTTCTTTCCTTGTCCTGAACGGCGGTTGCGATAGGGCCGTTAAGTCCTCTTCTTGAAAGCATAAAGTGATATGCTATTTCACCTGAAATGTAAAATGTTGTCGCAAACGCACCTGCCACGATAGCCATATATTTCAAGGCACCGTGATTTTTTTCGTTTGACATAATCCTCACTCCTTTTGTACATATTTTAGCATAAAGCAAAGGTAAAATCAATTTATTTGACAATTATCCACATTTAGGTTGTATTTGGTTCAGAAATCTGTTAAAATAAAAAATAATAATGACAATTTATCCGTAGGGGTGTTTATATGGACGCAGAAAAAATTATGAGAACAAGCGTTTTCGGCGGTTTTAAGAAAGAGGATGTTATCTCTTATGTCGAAGAGCTTAAAAAGGAAATTGAAGGCTTAAAGGCTGATGTCGAGAAGAAGGACGGCAAAATCGGCGAGCTTAACTCTAAGGTTTTAGAGCTGACTGACGATTGCGCACAGCTTGAGGAGCTTAAAAAGGAAACTGCCGAGAAGTCGGAGAGGATTTCCGCACTTGAAAATCAGAACGGCGAAATCGTCGAGAGATTGGAAACGCTTTCAAAGGTTTCCGAGGAGTATTCAAATGCGAAGTCTGTAATCGAGAGGAATAACAGGGAAATTGAGGCGGCTCAGGCTCGCTTGGGCGCAGCGTTCCTCGATGCGAGAAAGTATTCCGAAAATCTCGTTGCGGCTGCCAATGAAAAGGCTCATGCCGCTTCAAAGACGATTTCGGAGGATATTTCAAAGCAGGCAAGCGAAATCACAAGACTTTCATCGGAGGTCGATAAAATTTCCGCTATTTTCACAAAGTCGGTGGACGAGCTTCAGGCGAATATTTCTATCCTTGCACAGCGTATGGCGGCAACGGCTAAGAATTTGTCTATAAGACAGGACGCAGTATTTGAGCCTGACCTTTCGGTTTCGTTTGAGGTCGATGACGACGCTTCGGGAGTGCTTGAAACAAATGACGGCAGCGGTCTTACATATATTCAGTATCCGCCTCACACCGATTTTCATGAGGATTTGAATATCAAACCCGACAGCTTCCCCTTTAACACGAAAGAGGGCTGACCGTGAGCGAATACCGTATTAACACAAGTGAAATCAAAAAGGCGGCGGAGTACCTCAAGGCAGGGGACACCGTGTATTTAAGCGGTACTGTCTACACCTCCCGTGACGCCGCACATAAGCGTATATTTGAGCTTTTGAAAAACGGCGAAAAAACGCCCTATGACATAGACGGCGCAACGGTTTACTATGCAGGTCCCACTCCTACACCGGAAGGGCTTGCAATAGGCTCCTGCGGCCCTACAACCTCGTCGAGAATGGACGTTTACGCACCTCGTATGCTTGATATGGGGCTTTCGGCAATGGTCGGCAAGGGTCCTCGCTCAAAGGACGTCTGTGATGCGATTGTCAGAAACGGTGCAGTGTATTTTTGTGCGATAGGCGGTGCAGGTGCGCTTGCTTCAAAGTGCATTGCTTCGTGTGAGGTTATCGCTTTTGAGGACTTGGGCTGCGAGTCGGTCAAAAAATTGGAATTTAATTCATTTCCGCTTACGGTTGCAATTGATGCGCACGGCGGAAATCTTTTCATAAAATAATCGGAGAATTTTAATGGATAAAAGCGAAATTTTAACTTTAAGAAGACAGATAATCGAAAACGAATTTAAGAGAATGAACGATATGCAGAAGAAAGCGGTCTTTAATACGAAAGGGCCGCTTTTAATTCTTGCAGGCGCAGGCTCGGGAAAAACTACGGTCGTTGTAAACAGGATTGCAAACCTTATAAAATACGGCGATGCGTATAATTCCGAGTGGCTTGAAAGAACGCCCGACGACACGGATATTGATAAAATGCGCCGTTATCTTGACGGGGATAAGACCGTTTATGAGGACATAAAAGAGCTTTTGAGCGTTAATGCCGTGAAGCCGTGGCAGATACTCGCCATTACCTTTACAAATAAGGCGGCAAATGAGCTCAAAGAGAGGCTTTCGCTTATTTTAGGTGAAGATGCACTTGATATATGGGCAAGCACCTTCCACTCGTCCTGCGTGCGTATTTTAAGGCGTGACGGCGACAAAATCGGCTTTTCAAGTCATTTTACAATTTATGATACCGATGACAGCAAGCGTATTGTCAAGGAGTGTCAAAGACTTCTCGATATTGACGATAAATTCTTGCCGCACAAGTCAATTCTCAATGAAATCAGCCGTGCAAAGGATCAACTCATAACTCCCGAGCAGTTTATCAATGACAATTCGGGCGACATAAGGCTTGAAAAAATCGGTCAGGTGTATAAAAAGTACGAGCAGATGCTTAAAGAGGCTGATGCTATGGACTTTGACGACATTATCGTAAACACAATCAAGCTCTTTGAGAGCTGTCCCGAGGTGCTCGAATACTATCAAAGAAGATTTCGTCATATTATGGTTGACGAGTATCAGGACACGAACTTTGCACAGTATAAGCTTACCTCAATGCTTGCGGACGGATATAAAAACATTTGCGTTGTCGGCGATGATGACCAGAGTATTTACCGTTTCAGAGGTGCGACGATTGAAAATATTTTGCAGTTTGAGAACAGATACTCGGATGCTGTTGTCATCAGACTTGAGCAGAACTACCGTTCAACGCAGAATATCCTTGACGCCGCAAATGCTGTAATTTCAAACAACAGCGAGCGAAAGGGCAAAAATCTTTGGACTGCCAACGGCGCAGGCGAAAAAGTTGAGTGCCGCACCGTAAACGATGAAACGGGAGAGGCTAAATACATAGTTAAAAAGATTTCCGAGGAATACGACAGGGGAAGAAAGCGTAAATTAAGCGATTTTGCTATTTTATACCGAATGAATGCAATGTCGAGCCCGATAGAGCAGGAGCTTATGCGTAACTCAATTCCGTACAGGATAATCGGCGGACACAAGTTCTATGACCGTATGGAAATTAAGGACGCTATGGCATACCTGAGCGTGATAAATAATACCTCGGATAAGGTAAGACTTATGCGAATTATCAATACTCCGAAAAGGGGAATAGGCGACACCACCGTGAACAACGCTTCACAGATTGCCGACACGCTCGGAGTACCGCTTTATGAGGTGCTAAAAACCGCCGATAATTACGAATTATTAAAGCGAAGTGCTGTAAAGCTAAAAGGCTTTACAGATATGATAGATGCTTTTATATCAAGGCTTGAGGAGATTTCCCCCGCTGAGCTTTTAGCTCAAGTGCTTGATACGACAGGCTATGCCCGTTCGCTCAAGGATGACCCTGTAAAGTATGAGGACAGAATGGAAAACCTCAATCAGTTGGGCGCAAATATGACAAGATATTTCGAGGAAGATCCCGAAAAAACGCTCGGCGATTTCCTTGAAGAGGTTGCGTTAATGACCGACATTGACAATTACAATCAGGATGCTGATGCGGTTGTGCTTATGACCCTCCACTCGGCAAAGGGACTTGAATTTCCCGTAGTATTTATGCCCGGTATGGAAGAGGGCGTTTTCCCCGGCAGGCAGAGTATGTTCAATGAGGCTGAAGTTGAGGAAGAGCGCCGCCTTTGCTATGTCGGAATTACAAGAGCAAAGCAGAAGCTTTATTTAACCGATGCAAAGCAGAGAATGATGTACGGCTCTACAAACTACAACAGACCGTCAAGATTTTTGGACGAAATTCCGAGCGATTTGCTTGAACGCTCTTCGGACAATCCGTTCTTCGGACATTCCTCGTTCTCAAGCTTCGGCTCGGGCGGTTCAGCAAGAGATAACCCGACTTTCTCTGCCCGTTCCGCACAGCAGGGCACATATTCGAGCCACAGTAATAATACTGTAAACAGAGGCTTTTCGGGTGTAGGAAAGAGCAAATCCGCCTCGACGGTTAAGCTTGATTTCAAGCCCGGCGACACCGTAAGCCACCGAGTTTTCGGCGACGGCGTTGTGTCGAGAGCAACCCCGATGGGCAACGATATGCTTCTTGAAATCGCCTTCCAAAAAGTCGGAACAAAAAAGCTTATGGCAAAAATGGCAAATTTGAAGAAGATATAAAATCATGAATTTCAAAACAAGAAAGCCAAATAGACTTAAGAATTATGATTATTCGCAAAACGGAGTTTATTTTATAACGGTTTGTGTTAAAAATCGCAACCCAATTTTATCGTATATACCCGTAGGGGCGAACTGTGTTCGCCTATCAAAAATAGGGAAGGCGGTTGAAGAAGAAATAAATAATATAAGCAAGATATATGCAAATGTGACAGTTGAAAATTATGTGATTATGCCAAACCATATTCATTTGCTTGTTTTCATAGATAGATTTAGCGGGCGAACTCAGTTCGCCCCTACGATATCTCGCATTATTAAGCAGTTTAAAGGTGTAATAACCAAGCGACTCGGTAAGTCGATTTGGCAAAAAGGATTTTACGATCATATAATTCGTGATGAATATGATTTTCAAATAAGGTGGCAATATATTGAGGATAATCCTTATAGATGGTGTGAGGATTATATGTTTAATAAAAACACATAACAAAAAGCGGACAGAAATCTGTCCGCTTAAATTTTTATATATCGTTAAAAATTTAATACCCCAACGTATCGTTTACCAAAACAACGTGAATTCTGTCCTTATGGCGAGAAAATCTTGTTATAAGGAACTGGCAGCAGATTGTGTCGGGCGACTTGCAATTAAGGCAGGAGCCTGTTTTTGAACAAGGAGTATCAAGCCCGAAGCGTTGAGCGTTTACGGGTGCGGCAACGTTTCTTGCTCTTTTAAGCGCAGAGTCAACGTCCTTTGCAACCTTGTTCATTCCGACGATAAGCACTACCTTTTTAGGCCCGTAAGCGTAAGCCGAAACCCTGTTTGAGTTACCGTCGATATTTACAAGCACGCCGTCCTCGGTTATTGCGTTAGAACTGCCCAAGAACACGTCGCAATCATATGCGTCAAGCTCCGCTTGGTGCTTGTCGGGGGCGGTGTTGCGGTCAATGTAATTAAACTTACCGCTTTTGAGCTCGTCGATAAGTCCGATTTCCTTGATTGAGCAAGAGCCGCCGTGCGATACAGAGCAGCCGTTCGGCATAAGCGAAAGTGCAATTTCCTTTGCTTTTCCCTTTGACTCGGCATAGTAGCCCGTCATATTTCTTGACTGCAAGCCTTTAATTATCTGCTGTGCAAGCATTTCGTTCCTTTTGAATTCGTTAGCGTCCATATTATCAACTCCGATTTCCTGTTTAATACCTATATTTTAGTACAATTTATAAATATTTTCAATAAAAAATATGCACGGCAAAATACCGTGCATATTTCATTAGGAAAGGGGTTATAAGGAATTATTATAAGTTTTGATTTTTAAGTGCCTCGCCCTTTGGAAGCTTCTTTATCTTGATAAACATACCGATTGAGACCACCGCATAGCTGACAATTCCCATAACAAGCATCTTGATATAGCAGGAGCTTGAAACTATGTACGGAATGTATCCCGTCATCTGCGTATAAAGATAGTCCTCGAAAATCGCCTTTAGAGCAAGGTGGATAAGCGGTATTGAAATGAGCAATGAGCCGATTACCACAAGTGAGGTTATTACAATATACAGCTTCGCAATCTCGCCGTTCGTGAAGCCTAAGACCTTAGTCATTGAAATTGACTTTGCGTTACGCTCGATAATCTGCTTTGTCAGAATGTAGATAACAAGCATAAATATTACAACGCCGAGAGCCTTAAACACGTTCATAAACTCGCCCATTGACACCTGCATCTGTGTAACGATTTTGGTAAGATCCTTTTCTGTTATAACCGTTGCAATATCGTCCGAGTCAATGTCGGTCAGCTCCTCGTTGCTGAAATAGCCCGTGAAATAGTCGCTGTCCTCGCCGAAGGTGCTGAGATAATCCTCTCTCGGCATAAATATTGAAATTGCGGCGTCATAGGTGTAAATTCCGCCGACGGTAAAGGTATAGGTCTTGCTTGAATACTTATCCTTGAGCGTTATTTCGTCGCCCTCGGACAGCTTGTATTTTGCGGCATAGCCGTTTGAAATGAGCACCTGCCCCGACGGGATTTCGGTTTTCACATATTTGCTGCCGTTCTCGATTCCGTATATCATAACCTCATCGGTCATAAATCTTTCGTCAACCGTATCAAGCGATGTCACACAGTATTTTTCAGCCTGTCCGTTCTGCGTTTCGGCTGTATCTACAAGCACATACTGATACTGTGAAATCTGCGTTTGCTTTACAAGCTCTCCGTAGTCGGAAAGCAGCGGTCCGAACATCAGACCGAATACCGCAAGTGCACCGCCGAGGAAAATACCGATAAACATTGTAAGATATGACGGGATATTTTGAAAGAGTATGCGGAGTTTGAAGCGTGAGATAAACGGAAGCTTTTCCGAAAGGCTTACCGCCTGCTTTTTCTTACCCTTGCTTAATTCGCCTCTGAGGAAAGAGAGTGGACTCAACTGCATTTTTCTTCCGATTACCGCAAGGTTTATGACAATTACAAGAATAAGCGGTATAACCGTAGTGTCGAAAAACGCCTGTGCGCTCGGGAGCGTTTCGTATGTCGGGAGCGAGTAGCTCGAATAGTAAACGCCGATAAACAGCTTTTCAAACACCGTGTAGCCAAGAATGTTGCCGACTACTGCGCCGAGAAGCGTTACGATAACAGGCAGCGTCATATAGTGCCTTACAAGCTCTCCCTTAGTGTAGCCCGAGGCTCTGAGCGTGCCGATAACGCTTGCTTCCCTTGAGATTGTATTCGAGGAAGTAACGGCAAACATAAACGCAATAACCGCAATTATCATATAAAGCATAAGCGATGCGTTAGCCTTGTCGCCGACGGTATCCTTAATGGTAAAGTTGATTGCCTTGTTTGAAAATTTCGGATTATAGTCCTTGACGGTAATTATTCCGCTGTCGTCGATTTCAGTCCCTGTAAGTGCGTCGAGGCTGTCAAGTCTTGCCCTGATATTACTCATATCATAAATGCCAACAGCACTTATTTTATCGACTATCGAATATATTTTATCAAGCGAAAAATCCATATCATTTTCGTAGTCCTTTTCATTTTCAAGCTCGTCAAGGTTGATTTTAGGAGCCTCCGCCGAGCTCTTGTCAAGCTCGTCCGTTAAGGTCTTTGCCTCTTCAAAGGCGTCAAGCATTGCCCTGTATTTTTCCTCGGTCGTGCCGAGCTGCCTTGCAATAAGTCCGTCAGCCGTCGTACCCTGCTTTTGAGCGACGTACTTCATCAAAGCCGTGCCTAATTCGTCCTCGCTCATACCGCTTGCCGACACAATTATCGGCAAAAGGTCGCTTTCTGTTTTGCCCGAAAGCTTGAGAGCTGCACCGAGCTTTTCCTCGTTTGAGAGTGAGCCCGAATATGCCGCAAGCATAAATTTCTGTTCGTCGGTAAGACCTAAGGAGTTGAACGCAGTTGCTGTAATTTCATCCTTGCTTTTGCCCGAAGCCGAGGAAATAACATCAAGCAGCTCATCGGAAGAAAGTGAGGCGGCAGCATTTTTAACAGTGCTTTCGGCGGCGGCGGTAAGCTTTCCTGTTATTGCGGTTGAAGCCTTTTCAAAGTCATCTCCGAGACCTGCGGAAATATCCCTTGCCTGAGCGTAAAGCGAGTCAACCTGCGATTGAATAAGGCTTTGGTCGTATTGTTTCAATATGCTTTCAAGGCTGTCGGTAATATCGTCCGAACGGTTCTTTGCATCAACATCATCCGTTGTGGGCGTAAGATATTTCCACGCATAGTTTATCGACTCGTGAGTAGCTCTGATTTTTTCGTAGCCCTCGCTTGTCACAAAGCCTACGCCGAAATTCACTGCGTCGAACATCATATCCGCATTGCTCTCAAAAAGACAGCTGTAATCGGGAACTGCGCTGAAGCCCGTTACGGTATAACCCTGACCGTCAACCGTTACGGTATCGCCGATTGAAATGCTGTTGTTTACCGCATACATTCTGTCTATCGCAATTTCGTTTGCCGATGTCGGCATTCTGCCGTCCATAACACATTCGGTGTTTACCGTGTCTCTGTCGACATAAATGCGAAGCGTTGTGTCGTTTGAGGCGACTGTTTCGTCCTTATAATACATTTTATAAAGGGTTATGCCGTTCTCTGATTCGATTTTATTGAGTAGCTCGTCATCGGGTACAAGGTTGAACGCCATATGCCCGTCCTCGATATTGTACTTTTCAAGACCCTCATAATATGTTGCCGCAACGCTTATGTCCGAGACAAAAAATCCCGACATTGCGCCGATAAAGAACACAAGAAAAAGGAAAATTGCGGCATATTTTCCGAAGTCCTGTTTGAGCTCCCTTAGGTATCTTTTATTAAGTGGATTTTTCATTTTTTCACCTCTTTAGCCCCTCTTACCATTCAAGCTCTGCCGCAGGTATCTTGTTTTCGTTCACATAGTTTTTCCTGACAACGCCGTCCTTTAGCGTGAAAACTCTGTCCGCCATATTTTTAATAGCGTCGTTGTGCGTTACCATAATAATCGTGTTGCCGTATTTTTTGTTTATGTCCTCGATAAGCTTTAGAATTTCCTTTGAGGTGTTGTAATCAAGCGCACCCGTCGGCTCGTCGCACAGGAGAATATCTGGATTTTTAACAATAGCTCTGCCGATAGATGTCCTCTGCTGCTGACCGCCCGAAAGCTGCGACGGAGCTTTCTTCCTCTGGTCGTAAATGCCGAGCGTTTTCATCAGCTCGTCTACATCAAGCGTGTCGCTGCCGAGGTACTTGCCGACCTCAATATTTTCTCTTACGGTAAGATTTGGAATAAGGTTGTACATTTGAAAAACATAGCCCAGATGCTTTCGTCTGTAAAGAGTAAGCTGCTTTTCGTTCATATCCTTGGTCTTTTCGCCGTTGATTGCGATATAGCCCTCGTCTGCATTTTCAATTCCGCCGATAATATTAAGCAGCGTTGATTTCCCCGAGCCGGACGGTCCTAAAAGCACGCAAATTTCGCCTTTTTCAATGCTTATGTCAACGCCGTTCAAAACATTGACAAGACTGTCGCCCTGCCCGAAATGCTTTTTTATACCCTTGATTTCAACAAAGCTCATAATTTTATTCTCCTTTATTCTTAATATATAAATACCAGTTAGCCACTGCTAACTATATTATAGTTAGCGACGGCTAACCCGTCAATAGCAAAAAGGTAAAAATACACAGTATTTATTGCTGTCTCTTATACACATCTCCGAGCCCACGAGACATGCGCAGATCTC
>ENA-OZTB01000062-OZTB01000062.1-human-gut-metagenome-genome-assembly--contig:-NODE-62-length-17574-cov-6.912609_pt1 | contig 17574 bp, 10 predicted proteins | sample MGYA00244132_ERZ653986 | MGnify/ENA primary metagenome ERZ653986 (study PRJEB26926, sample SAMN06164561) | human gut metagenome | biome: ENVO:00009003; feature: ENVO:2100002; material: ENVO:00002003...
TACGAGATCTGCGCATGTCTCGTGGGCTCGGAGATGTGTATAAGAGACAGCTCTTGGAGAAAATGCAATCGCAGGAACAGGTATCATGTTAGATGAGATTAAGGACAATACGCTCATGGACCTTGTGGAGAAGCATTTTAATGCAGTTACATTTGGAAATGAATTAAAACCGGATGCACTTTTTAATTATCAGCTTGAGAAGTCGGTTAAAACAAAAACAGTTCAGTTTGATGGGCAGGATCTTGAAGTACCGATGGTAAATGACGCAGGGGACAGCCTTGATTTCTCAAGAGCTGATGCGATGGTAGATAAGATTTTGGAGTGGAATGCGGCACATCCTGACAGGAAGATACGCATAAGAGGTCATGTTCTCGTATGGCATTCGCAGACTCCGGAATGGTTCTTCCATGAGAATTATGATATCAGTAAGCCATATGTAGATAAAGAGACTATGAACCGCAGACTTGAGTGGTATATCTCAAGTGTATTCGACCACTACTTCGGAGAGGCAGCAAAAAAAAAGTACGACGGACTTTTCTATGGCTGGGATGTAGTAAATGAGGCCGTTATCGGCAATACATACCGTACAGATACGGTAAGCCCGGCAGAAAGCCTTGATGAGATACGTCATGGGAACAATTCGAGCTGGTGGCATGTATACAAGAGCAATGAGTTCATAATCAATGCATTTAAGTATGCGAATAAATATGCGCCTAGTGATGTAGAACTTTACTACAATGATTTCGGAGAGACAGACAATATCAAGTCAGAAGGAATCATAAAGCTCATAAGTGATGTAAAATCAGCACAGGGAACACGACTTGATGCATTTGGTATGCAGGCACATTACAGTGTGGACAGCTTCTCAGCAGCACAGTTTAAGACAGTAGCAAAAAAATATGCCGAAGCAGCAGGAAAGGTTCAGCTTACAGAGCTGGATTTCCAGGCAAGCGCAGCTTACAAATCAGGAGCAGCATCAAAAGAGAGCGAGTATACAAAGATGGCATACTGTCACAAACAGCTTTTTGATGCTGCAAAGGACTTAAAGAAAAACGGTACAAATGTAGCAGGAATCACTGTGTGGGGAGTTATTGAGCCAAATTCATGGCTTCATTCACAGTCAAATGTTGGTGGCGGAGCTGACGGATCAAAGCAGTGCCCACTGCTTTTTGATGGAAAATACAAGGCAAAGCCTGCATACTGGGCTTATGTAGATGCTACAAAGCTTGAGCCGTTAATACAGGATATCGTTGTAGCTGAGCAGAAAGGTGATACAATGTCCGGAACAGAATACAGTTTTTCGGATGATGATACACAGGCAGCTTTTATTCCAACATGGGATAAGGATGGATTAAATGTACTTGTAAGCGTAAAGGATGCCACAATAAATGATACGGATGAAGTTACAGTATATGTGGATGAGACAAACTCAGCAGGAGATGTGACACCGGTAAAGAAGACAGTTAAGCGTTCTGAGGCACAGGCTGTTGATGGTGGATACCGTGCGACCATCAAAGTACCTATGACTGATTTAAAAGTTGCAAAGACTATCGGCATGGATGTAAAAGTTATGAATAACGATAAAGCTGTAAGCTTCAATGACCTTAAAGAAATGCAGGAGACAAGCAGCAAATATTATGCAAAGGCTACTCTCAAGCCGGGCATTGAAAAAGCAACAAAAGCAACGGTAAAGATTGACGGAGAAGCCGACAGCGAATGGGATAAGGCTGTGGCTATTCCTCTTACAATAAACCTTGGAGCTAAGGTAACAGCAGATGCCAAGGTGTTGTGGGATGACGAAAACCTTTATGTATATGCAACAGTTAAAGATCCGGTGCTTAATAAAGACGGTGGAGAGGCATATCAGCAGGATTCACTCGAGGTATTTATCGATGAGAATAATGCCAAGACAGAGTCATATGATGACGATGATAAGCAGTACAGGATCAATTATGAGAATGAGCATTCTTTCAATGGAAAGAAATGTCTCGAGGAAAATGTACAATCTGCCGCAAAAGTGACTGGGGATGGATATGTGATTGAGGCAGCCTTCAAGTGGACAGACATAAAGCCAAAAAAGGGTGACAGGATTGGTCTTGAGTTCCAGATAAATGATGCTGATGCTTCAGGAGCAAGAATCGGAACCTTAAGCTGGAATGATGAAACAGGCATGGGCTGGTCTAAATCATCGGTATACGGAACAATAGAGCTTGCAGCAGAGGCAAAGGATGAAGTGTCTGATGATAATAGTAAACCGGGTACAGATGATCCATCAACAGGTAATACAGAAAAACCGGGTACAAATAATTCATCAACAGGTAATACAGAAAAACCGGGTACAGGCAAGCCGGCTATAAATAAACCGTCAGCGGATAAACCGGCAACAGGCAGCACAAATAAGCCTTTAGCAAACAAGCCGGCGGCAAAAAAAGCTGCAAAGACATCAGATCAATCAGCAACGGCAGCATTTATCGTGTTGTTTCTTGCAGGAGTTTCGATGGCAGGGGCTTCAAGATTAAGAAGAAGCAGAAAGCAGTCATAAACTATAAAAGACAGGACAAATATCTATAATTTCTCCCGGTGCAAAGCACCGGGAGTTTTTGTATCATATAGTCATTATAGCTGATAAAATCGACATAACAAGGAGGCAGAAAGATGGCAGGGCCAAAAGCACCAAAGGATCCCGAAAGAAAAAGACCGTATTTCTACATCATGAAGGATAAGGATATATACGGCTCAGTACAGGAAGATGGAAGCATTATACATTTTATATATGAAAGCGACGGAAGACTGATAAACAGTGCACAGATAGCCGGAAATATAGAAAATAAAGAGGAACTGGGGCTGTTAGAGACGGTGGAAGGTTTTGGCAGGCTTGTACACAGCATAGGTGTATCTGTGGAAACAGATAATCAAAACGAACAGATCGAATTTGTGTTTCAGATGTACGGAAAGCAGGACCTGTACGGAGGCGGTACTAATCTTAAGGTAAAGCTGACAGGCGATGGAATGGAGAGAAAGATATACCTGTCAGATTATAAGTGGACACCGGATGATGATATACCGGGACAGATAAAGTTCATATTTAATACACCGGATATCATGGGAAAAGCGAGTGTCAGACTGTATCTGAATGACGGCTATGAGGCTCCGGCAGATATTGAGGAAACAGAGGTGGATATGAACTCTGATGAATACTGCAGCATGATAAGCCATTCGCTTATGAATATGGGAAATGTATACCGCATAAGAAAAGCCATCGAAAAGACAAGAGCCGGAAAAGAGGTAACACTTGCATACATCGGTGGATCTATCACACAGGGAGCAGGTGCGACACCTATAAATACAGAGTGCTACGCATACAAATCCTATCAGCTTTTCCAGAGGCGTTTTTCTGCAAAGAATAATGTGAAATTCATAAAAGCAGGTGTGGGTGGCACACCATCGGAGCTGGGAATGATCAGATTTGACAGGGATGTACTAAGAGACGGACAGCAGCCTGATATAGTAGTTATTGAATTTGCTGTAAATGATGAGGGGGATGAGACAAAGGGTGACTGTTATGAAAGCCTTGTACGTAAAGTACTTAATCTGCCATGGAAACCGGCAGTCATATTGCTTTTTTCCGTATTTGCTAATGACTGGAACCTTCAAGACCGCCTAAGCCCGGTTGGAAAGCTCTATGATCTGCCAATGGTAAGCGTGCTGGATGCGGTTTCCCCTCAGTTTGCATTAAAAAATGACGAGGGAAGGGTAATAAGCAAAAATCAGTTCTTCTATGATATGTTTCATCCGGGCAATGTAGGCCATTCCGTCATGGCAGACTGCATAGAGTATCTTTTTGAAAAAATAGATCAGGCAGGGCATGCAAGTTTGAATGCATTTGAACTGGGACTGACAGAGGAAAAAATATTGCAGGAAAACCTAAATCTTGCACCGGTAATAGGAAACAGCTTTGAAAATATAAGACTGCTCGACAAAAAGGATATATATGCAAAGGCATATATTGACGAGGGTGGTTTCGATTCGACAGATACACAGCTGCAAAGCGTTGAGATGGATGATCAGCTTTCGCTGACTCCGGAATTCCCGTATAACTGGATGTATGATGGCACAAAAAATACATTAAACAGGGAAAAAGTGTATTTCGAGCTTGAGATGGAGTGCAGGGCACTTCTCCTTGTATTTAAGGATTCGGGAGAAGTAAACGTGGGAAAGGCGAAGGTATATGTGGACGGAGAATATCATTTTACGGCTGATCCACATATCAATAACTGGCAGCACTGCAATGCGGCAATAATATTTAACAATAAGACCAGTGAAAATCATGTTGTAAGAATTGAAATTGCAGAGGAAGACAGAGACAAGCAGTTTACGATACTGGGCTTTGGATATGTATTATAGGAAATGAGAGGTAAGAGACATGGTAACAGCAAAAAATCCAATACTTTCAGGTTTTTATCCTGATCCATCAATATGCAGAGTCGGGGAAGACTATTATCTGGTGACATCAAGCTTTGTGTATGCACCGGGTGTTCCCATATTTCATAGCCGGGATCTGGCTCATTGGGAGCAGATTGGCAATATACTTGACAGACCATCGCAGCTATGCGTGGAAAATGAAGAAATATCGAGAGGTATTTTTGCACCGACCATAAGATATCATGAAGGAACTTTTTATATGATAACGACCAACGTATCGCATGGCGGCAATTTTATAGTGACAGCGCAGGATCCGGCAGGACCGTGGTCTGATCCGTATTATTTGGGAGAAGAAGCAGTCGGAATAGACCCAAGCCTTTTCTTTGATGATGACGGCAGATGTTATTACTGTGGCACACGCCCAAACCCTGAAGGAGTACGTTACAATGGAGACTGGGAGATATGGATACAGGAGCTTGATCTTGGAACCATGAAGCTTAAGGGCAGGAGCATGGCCATATGGAAAGGTGCTGTAAAGGGCTGCATATGGCCGGAAGGACCACATATCTACAAGATAAACGGATATTATTATCTGATGCATGCAGAGGGCGGCACTGGACCGGAGCACAGTATAACGATAGCAAGAAGCAAGGAGCTTTTTAAATGGTTTGAAGGATGTCCGAGAAATCCGATATTTACACACAGAAATCTGGGAATGGATTATCCGGTCATCTATGCAGGACATGGTGATCTGGTGGATGATATAAACGGAAACTGGTATGTGGTCATGCTTGCGTCAAGACCATGCAAAAAGCACAGCAGCATGGGCAGGGAGACCTTTATTGCAAAAACAATATGGGAAAACGAATGGCCGGTAATAGCACCCGGGATAGGACATCTTGAGGATACGGTAGATATACCGCTTGAAGAGTGCAGATTTATAGATGAGATATCAGAAAATGATTTTATAACTTTCTGCGAAGCCAAGCCTGATAAGAGGCTGGTTGGAATAGGAAAACGCAACGAGTCTTTTTACTCCCTTAAGGAAAATCCGGGAGTACTGAGACTGTACACAAACAAAGAGCAGATCGCTGATCTTGGCACAAGCGCATTTCTTGGACTAAGACAGAAGGGCTATGAGTTTTCGGTAAAGACAGCAGTGCGTTTTATCCCACAGTCGGATAATGAGACGGCAGGACTTGTACTTTTCCAGAACAATGAGAATCATCTTCGCGCTGAGATAACAATGGAAGCCGGAAGGCTGGTATTTGTGGTGACTACACATATTAAGGGAACTGACAAAAAGATAGCAGTGGCAGATATTATGGAGTACAGCATTACAGAAAAAAATCCACTGTGGAATATATGTATGATCTGTAAGGAACAGGAAGCATCTATATGGATAGGTACGGCCGAAAAGAGCGTAAAAGTCGCAGAAAAAATAAGTCTGCTGCCATATACCACAGAAGAAGCAGGTGGCTTTGTGGGCTGTACGGTCGGTATGTATGCATCCTCAAATGGCAGCAATAGTGATAACTATGCAGATTTTTCATACATAATGCTCACCCAGTAAACATTTTGCGGAATTCAGTCGGGGTGCAGCCCTTTTCAGCTTTGAACACCCTTATGAAAGTGGATGGATTTGCAAAGCCTGACTGCATTGCAGCCTCGGTGACTGATATATTGGGATCAGCCAGAAAGGTCAGGGCAAGTTCTATTCTTTTCTGATTTAAGTATTTGTAAAAGGTATTATTGGTAAACTGTTTAAATAGCCGGGTAAAGTGATATTTACTGAATCCGGCTATTTTTGCGATTTCATCAAGTGTTATGTCCTCAGTGCAATGTGTATCGATATACTCACAGATATACAGAAAACGCTCCAGATATTCCTGCTGCTTGTGTCTGCCGACATTAAAATGACAACTGCTGGCAGTATGATGTCTTCCAATAAGGACAAGTACTTCAAGCATTTTGGAGTAGATCACGGCTTCTGATAGAAATGAGTCGGTCTGGTATTCATCTGCTATATCAAGCAGCAGTTTACGGATATTGCTGTGGATATTACCGGAAGTTTCCGGGGTTAGCGTTATAGCAGGTGCTATAAGGGTAAGTATGGAATTTAATTCCTTTATTTTTGAGACAGCAGACCACTCAATCTGCAGGATAAGCCTTTTTCCGGTGTCAGGTGCGATAAGCCTGTGTTTTACACCGGAAGCTATAAAGATAATATCACTCTCATTAAGATGTACCAAATCATCCCCAATCTGCACTGTATAGCTGCCTTCAAGCGGCATGATAATCTCCATGGGAGTATGCCAGTGAATGGGATAATCTTCTACTTCAACATTTATAAAAAGCTTTACATTGCTGTTTTCTTTATATTTTACTGTCTCATGTATTCCATTCAGATTTTCGATCATATATACTTGTCTCCATACGGCTGATATTTATGCGCATTTGCGTGAATATAGTTATTATAGCACAAATAGCAATTTTTGGACATTGTGGGGCAACAAGTAGAAAGAAAATACTGCATGAATCTGGTAAAATCATTATATAAATTAAAGGAGAAGTCACTATGAGTAAAAAAACTATGGAATATGCAAAAAAACTTGTATCGCAGATGACAATAGATGAGAAGATAAGTCAGATGCTGTATGAGTCACCGGCTATAGAAAGACTGGGGATACCGGAATACAACTGGTGGAATGAGGCTCTTCATGGAGTAGCAAGAGCCGGTGTTGCTACAGTATTTCCTCAGGCGATAGGTCTTGCGGCAACTTTTGATACTGACCTGATAGAAAAGATAGGAGATGTTGTATCAACAGAGGGTCGTGGAAAGTTCAATGAATTTTCAAAAAAGGGTGATCACGGAATATACAAGGGACTTACCTTCTGGGCACCTAATGTAAATATATTCAGAGATCCAAGATGGGGCAGGGGACATGAGACATACGGGGAAGATCCGTACCTGACAGGTAAGCTTGGCTGCGCATATATAAGGGGATTGCAGGGAGATGATCCGGATCACTTAAAATCGGCAGCTTGTGCAAAGCATTTTGCGGTACACAGCGGTCCGGAAGCCATAAGACATGAGTTTGATGCGAAAGCATCAAAGCATGATATGTATGATACATATTTGTATGCCTTCAAGCGATGTGTAAAGGATGCAAAGGTTGAGGCTGTCATGGGGGCTTACAACAGGGTAAATGGAGAACCTGCCTGCGGAAGCAGGACACTGCTTAAGGATATACTGCGTGACGAGTTTGGATTTGAAGGTCATGTGGTGTCAGACTGCTGGGCAATACTTGATTTCCACGAACACCATCATGTGACGGATACAGTTGAGGAATCGGCTGCTATGGCTGTAAACAACGGCTGTGACTTGAACTGTGGAAGTGCATTTTTACATCTTAAGGATGCTTATGACAAGGGACTGGTTTCAGACGAGGCAATCACGGCAGCAGTAGAAAGGCTGATGGAGGTGCGTATCCGTCTGGGCATGATGAAGGATTATCCATCGCCATATGAGGACATATCGTATGAGGTTGTAGAATGTAAGGAGCATGTGGAGCTTTCTGTGGAGGCTGCCAGAAGAAGTCTTGTACTTTTAAAGAATAAGGACAATTTCCTGCCTCTCGACAGAAAAAATGTTAAAACTATTGCGGTCATCGGACCAAATGCCAACTCCAGGGATGCGCTTATAGGAAATTATTATGGTACCTCATCAAGATATATCACTCCACTTGAGGGATTGCAGCAATATCTTGGAGAGGATACAAGAGTGCTTTATGCAGAGGGCTGCCATCTGTACAAGGACAAAGTACAGGGACTTGCAGAGGAAAAGGACAGATTTAAGGAAGCCCTCATCATGGCAGAACAGTCAGATGTGGTCGTAATGTGTCTTGGACTTGATGCAACTATAGAAGGTGAAGAGGGTGATGCCGGAAATGAATATGCAAGCGGTGACAAGCTGGGGCTTATGCTTCCGGGACTTCAGGAGGAACTTTTAGAGGCTGTTGCAGCAGTAGGAAAGCCGGTAATACTTGTGCTGTCAGCAGGAAGTGCGATAGATCTTTCCTGGGCAGAAGAGCATGTGGATGCCATTATAGACAGCTGGTATCCGGGAGCCAGAGGCGGAAAGGCTGTTGCGGAAGCTATATTCGGAGAGTATAGTCCGAGTGGAAAACTGCCGGTTACATTTTATCAGGGCACCGAAAATCTCCCGGAGTTTACGGATTATTCAATGGCTCACAGGACATACCGCTATACAAATGAGAATGTGTTATATCCATTTGGATATGGACTGCATTATGGTGAGACAAACTATGATGGAATGTCAGTGGATAAAGCAGAAAGTGATGTAAACGAACCTGTTGAGGTGTTTGTAAATGTGACAAATGACAGCAGATATACTGTAAATGAGATAGTTCAGCTCTATATCAGGCACGTTGATGCTGCAGAGTATGAGCCCGGATATCAGCTAAAGGGGATTGAGGTTGTAAAGCTTGAGCCATATGAGACTAAGAAAGTAAAGCTGACTCTTTCGCCAAGGGACTTTGCTGTGATAGAAGAGGATGGAAGCTGTGTAGCTGTGCCGGGAATTTATGAGATATCCGCAGGAGGACAGCAGCCTGATGACAGAAGCACAAAGCTCACAGGCAAGCGGACAGAGCGCATTGATATAACAAGATGTGGAGAGAAAACAGGGGTAGATTATTAATAATAAATATGTTATTCTATAATTAATGACAAGTTAAAACAGACTTTAGGAGCGGACATATGTCGGCTCCTTTAAGTGATTTCAGAGGAATTGTTTATGAGAAGACCAATATGGAATGCCATTGAGAGAAAGCTTGATGATTATTCACTCAGAAAAAAATTCTACATATTTTATGTACTTTGTGTCATGCTGCCGCTCATAGTGACTGATGCAGTGGTGCTTTCCATCGTAGAAAATGCTGAAAAAGAAAGCAGCAGACATGAAATGTCGAGCATAGCAAGTGCTGTGGGATATAATCTGAACAGCATGGTCAATAACGCAGAAGAGGCAGCTAAGAGTATCTACACCAGCAAGCGCATAGACGATTTTATATCAAAGGAATACACAAGCTCTGCTGAGTATGTATCAGAATATCAGAGCTTCTTTCAGGATACACTTTTTGAAAACACACTTGGAATGAGCAATATAGTATTTTTCCTGTATGCTGACAATCCTACAATAGTAAATGGCGGAAAAGTAAATGATATGTCTGCTGTAAGAAATACGGATTCTTACAGACTTCTGGAGCAGAAGGAAAGCGGAGGACTCTTTTTTGTATATGAAAAAGGCGTAGCCGGATTGTCAGATGAAAGACATATGATTTATATGAAAAAGCTGGATTTTTACTCATCTGATATCGAAAAGGTACTCAAGATAGAGTTTAATTATGGCAGCATGATGCGTACTTTTAAGAATATGAATTATGATAATGAAGTGCTTATCTGCCATGGAGATGACATAGTGCTGTCAAATGGGGCCTACAGTGGAGTCAACAAACCATTTAAGACATTGGAGGCGATTGGGAAAATAAGCGACTCCGTATACAGGCAGAAGCTCTCTTTGTATGGCTGTGATCTTGATATATATGTGTTTAAGACACGCAGTAATATATGGAGCATGCTTATGCACAATGCACCGATTATTGTTTTTCTGATGCTTATAAATGTATTCTTTCCACTTTGTCTGTTCAGTATCTTTAACCATTCCTTTACGAGCAGGATATTACAGCTTTCAAAGGTATTTAAGTCAGTTGACAGCGAAAAGCTTGTATCTATGACTGACAGGGAGAGCAAAGATGAGATCGGCAGCATGATAAAAAATTACAACAGGATGGTAAGCCGCACAAATGACTTGATCCAGACTGTATATAAGAATAAGCTAAAAGAGCAGGAGATGCTTGTAAGTCAGAAAAACGCAGAGCTTCTTGCACTGCACAGCCAGATAAATCCGCACTTTCTGTTTAATGCGCTTGAGAGCATACGAATGCACAGTCTGCTGAAAAAGGAAAATGAGACGGCTGATATGGTTGAAAAACTCGCCATCATGCAAAGACAGTATGTGGAGTGGGGAAATGATGCTGTAACCGTTGCAAAGGAATGTGAATTTGTAAAAGCCTATCTGGCATTGCAGAAATACCGGTTTGGCGAGCGACTGAACTATAACATAGATATAGAAGCAGACTGCATGGAATGTCAGGTGCCAAAACTTACGCTTGTAACCTTTGTTGAAAATGCCTGTGTGCATGGCATAGAAAGTAAAGCTGCTCCGGGCTGGATATTTGTGCGTATATTCAAAAAAGCCGGGTTCATGCATATAGAGGTTGAGGATACAGGTAGCGGAATTGATCCGGATGCTCTTGAAAAAATGAAAAGTAACATGAAAAATGCAGATATCGATATGTTAAAGACCGGTGGCAGAGTGGGTGTGATAAATGCCTGCCTGCGTATCAAAATGGTAACGGAATCTAAAGCAGTATTTGATGTGGACAGTGAGGAAGGCTGCGGTACGACTGTTATGATAAAAATACCGGAAACATATTTATAGGGAGATTTAAAATGCTTAAAGTATTATTGGTGGATGATGAGCCTTTCATAATACAGGGGCTTAAGGTGATCATTGATTGGGAAAATGAAGAATTTGAGATAGCAGGAACGGCCTCAAATGGAAAGGAAGCTCTGCAGTTTCTGGAAAATGAGAATGTGGATCTGGTCATAGCCGATATAAGGATGCCGGAGATGACAGGACTTGAGCTGCTTGAGACTTTGAGAAAAGATAAAAAATCAGATGTGTATTTTGTGATATTAAGCGGTTATGCAGATTTTAGCTATGCGCAGCAGGCCATGCAGAATGATTGTACGGATTACATACTAAAGCCGGTGGATAAGGAGATGCTGCTTAAGGTACTAAACAAGGTTCTTGTGCTCAAAAACGAGAAAAACCAGATCAACGAGGATAACAAAAAGATGAAACAGGCATACCTTGCAAGACACCTGATATCTCTGATACAGGGCAAATATGATGAAGTAAACCTGAACTATGTAAAAGAAAATATGAGGTGTGAGGGTGGAGCAAGGTATGTTGAAATACAGATGGAGCAGCTTCCTGCAGGTGATGAGATACTCGATAGTGATATGAGAAGCTTACAGCGCAAGATGTACGAAAGCTGTGTTGCTTTTCTGGGGGCTGATTCGGCACATTGTGTATTTGATGTATCTGTAAATGAAAAAGTGTATGACATAGGCTTTATATTCTCAGATTATATGGCAGAGGAAGCCGCAAAAACCGAGAGAAAATATCTGGAGGATCTGAGAAGGTATATTTGTGATAATACACAAAAGAATATAGTTATGCTGGTCGGAAGAAAAGTATCAGATATATCAAAGATAGCCAGATCATACGGCAATGCATGTATGCTCAGGTCGTTTCAGGGCTTTCGCATAGTAAAGAGCATATATTACTATGAGGATGAAGTAAAGATATCGGCAGATGGAATAGTGCTTTGTAAAGATAGTCTTGATAAGCTGCTTAGGACAGTGGAACAGAATAACCATCTTGAGATAAGAAATGCAGTTGCCAAATTTTATGATGAGATGTCCAGCATGGGTATGAATGGGGAAAGCATGAACTTAAATATTAATTATCTGTTGTTTCAGTTCATACACCTGGCAAGTGAGCAGGATGATAATGTAAATCAGCAGGAGATTTTGCGACTCATAAGTGAGAGCAGCTTTAAGACCGGTATTGAGAGGGGAAGCCGTGCGCATATGACCAGATTTTGCTGTGAGTATGGTGATTATCTGTCGCAGCTTAGAAAAAATGTGTCAAGAGGTGTGATCGGCATGGTAGAAAAGGAAGTAAGAGACAATTATGCCACGAACATCACGCTTAAGAGCCTGAGTGAGAAGTATTATGTAAACAGTGCATACTTAGGGCAGCTTTTCAGAAAAAAATACGGACAGTCCTTTAAGGATTATCTGAACAATTACAGGATGGAACGGGCGGCAGAGCTTCTGCTTAGGACTGATAAGAAGATAATACAGATAGCAGAGGAAGTCGGATATCATGATATGGATTATTTTGTGAACAGGTTTATACAGGTAAAAGGCTGCACACCGGCGCGTTTCAGACGCCAGATGCAAAGTGGAGAATAATATATATTACTGCAAAACAGGGTAAATTATAGTTTTTTCTAGAAACTATAGTTTACCCTGTTTTTGACTATAGTTACTCCGATTGTTTGAAAACTTAAAAAGTATAAAATTAAGTTATCAAAAGGGAGGACATTACAATATGAGAAGAAAAAAGATTGTAAGCATGCTGCTTGTGGCTACCATGGCAGCAACACTGTTTGCCGGATGTGGCAATGATAGTGGCAAAAAAGGTGGCACTGAAACTGGAAGTGCGAAAGAGTTTGATGCATTCTTTGCTGTACCGGGATCTGAAATCAATGATGATAATGAAATCCAGAAGATCATCGAGGAAAAGACAGGTGTAAGGGTAAAGGAAACCTGGCTTACCGGACAGACAGCAGATGAGGCAATCGGAACAATGATCGCAGGTGGCGAATATCCTGATTTCATTGAAGGTGCAAGCGGACAGATGCAGTTATATGATGCAGGCGCACTTGTTCCACTGGATGACTACATCGAGAAATATCCAAACATCAAAAATCTTTTCACAGAACTTGAGTGGGAAAAACTTCGTCAGGATGACGGACATATCTATTGGATACCACAGTTTAGCTGCATAAAGGGAGAAGAGAAAGTCTGCACACACAATGACGAGGCATTCTGGATCCAGGCAAGAGTACTTAAATGGGCTAACTATCCGGAAATCAAGACACTGGATCAGTATTTTGACCTCATCGAGAAATATAATGAAGCAAATCCAACAATGGCTGATGGAACAAAAAATATTCCATATACAATCCTTTGTGATGACTGGAGATATTTCTGTCTTGAGAATGCACCACAGTTCCTTGACGGATATCCAAACGATGGATCATGTATGGTAGATCCTGATACAAAGAAAGTACTTGACTATAATACATCAGATACAGCAGTTAAATATTTCAAGAAGCTCAATGAAGAGTATCAGAAGGGAATTGTAGATCCTGAGTCATTCACACAGACATATGATGAATATATCTCTAAGCTTTCTACAGGACGTGTACTTGGAATGATTGACCAGTGGTGGGATTTCGCATACACAGCAGGTGATGCAATTAAACAGGCAGGTCTTGATGAGCAGGGATGCGATTACATTCCGGTACCTGTAACAATTGATGGTCGTGACAATCAGTGGCACAATGCAGGAGGCGCTTTCAACGAGTCAACAGGTCTTGCTGTTACAACATCCTGTGATGATGTAGATGCGGCCATGAAGTTTGTAAATGATCTTCTTGATCAGGATATCCACAATCTCAGATTCTGGGGTGTCAAGGGTACTGACTATGAAGTAGATGAGAATGGCGAGTTTTACAAAACAGCAGATGAGAGAAAACAGGCTTCTGATACAGCATACAAGGCCTCTCATTCATGCTCATACTCATACTTCCCACAGTATAGTGGAACAAGTGATGATGGAATCAATGCCAACAAACCTGATGGACAGGCAAGAGAGTTCTATGATGGTCTTAACAAGGATGTACAAGAGGCTTTCGATGCCTATGGTGTTAAGACATACGTTGAAATGCTTGGAACAAACAATGCACCTGGAGACTGGTATCCGATGTGGTCATTCTCTAACAACTTTAACACAAGCACTCCTGGTGGAGTAGCCTGGAAAAAGATTGGCGAACTTAAGCATGCGGAGCTTCCAAAGGTTGTTATGGCAAAAGACTTTGACAGTGCATGGGATACATACATGGATAAATACAATGCATGCAATCCACAGGATTTCCTGGGTGAATTACAGACCGAGCTTGATACAAGATTAGAGCAGGCTGCTAAATTCAAATAAAGCTTAAATGAAATTTAAGGCAGGCAGATATAATAGCGTTTTATCTGCCTGCTACCTTTAAGGAGTGGTGTCATGTCATTAACGAGAAAAAACAAAAAAGAAAAGGTCAGAGAACCTAGAACAAAAATTACATGGAAAGAAGTCAAACGTCAGAAAGTGCTGCTGTTTTGGGCAGCAATAATGGTGGCATATGGAGTTGTATTCTATTATCTACCGCTCGCTGGCTGGGCAATGGCATTTCAGGATTACAAACCAAGACTTGGTATATTCCATTCTGCATTTGCTGGATTGGACAAATTCAAGATGCTGTTCTCGGATATGACATTTATCCGTGTTATAAGAAATACACTTGCAATGGGTGTTATCAATCTGGTTGTAACTTTTGTCACAGCCATTGCATTTGCAATCTTACTGAATGAGATTGCATCAAAGGGTGGAAAGAAAGTAGTACAGACTATATCATATCTTCCACATTTCCTTTCATGGATCATTGTAACAGGTATTTTACACGATATGCTTTCAGGAACAGGTATTGTAAATGAGTTCCTTGTAAATATGCATATTATAGACCAACCGATAAACTTTTTCGCACATCCGGGATATTTCTGGCCGATAGTGGCATTTGCCAATGTATGGAAAGAAACAGGATGGAATGCAATCATATATCTTGCAGCCATTACATCAATAGATCCTTCACTTTACGAAGCAGCATCTATTGATGGAGCGGGACGCTGGGCAAAGATCAAGTATGTAACACTGCCGGGAATCAAACCAACTATCATAATCCTTCTTCTTATGAATGTAGGTAATGTTTTAAATGCAGGATTTGAGATACAGTATCTCTTAGGAAACGGCCTGGTACAGGATGTATCACAGACTATTGATATTTATGTACTTAAATGGGGCATAAGCCAGGGAGATTATGCAATAGGTACCGCAGCAGGTATATTCAAGAGTGTGGTAAGTATAATTCTTATATTTATTGCAAATAGAATTGCCAAACATAATGGTGAAGAGCAGTTGTTTTAAGGAGGTCTTGTACGATGGCAGATATAACAGCAGGCTCTGTAAAGAGCAAAAAGAAAAAGAAGATAGGTATATTTCCAATTGTAAATGGCATCATTATGGTACTGTTTGTGATCATAACGCTTTATCCGGTGCTTAATACACTTGCGATATCGCTTAATGATGGTACAGATGCATTAAGAGGTGGAATTTACCTCTTACCAAGAAAGTTTACCTGGAAGAATTATATAACGGTTTTGCAAAAAAGTAATCTTATAACAGGAGCATATATTACTGTTGCCAGAACAATAATTGGAACAGTCTTAGCACTGGTGGCAAATGCAATCCTTGCTTTTATAATCAGCAGAAAAAGATTTTTGTTCAAAAGAGGTTTATCCCTGTTTTGGGTTATCACAATGTATGTCAATGGTGGATTAATCCCTGTCTTCCTCCTGTACAAGGGACTTGGGCTTACCAATAGTTTTTGGGTTTATGTAGTCCCTGGAATGGTCAGTGCGTTTAATATGCTCGTTATCAGGACCTATATGAATGGAATCCCTGACAGCTTAGAGGAATCAGCGCAGCTTGACGGTGCAGGATATACCACCATTTTTCTGAAGATTTATTCCCCTCTCTGCAAACCGGTATATGCGACAGTAGCTTTATTCGTAGCAGTAGGACAGTGGAACTCATGGTTTGATGCAATGCTTTATAACCGTATGAGTACAAAGCTTACTACATTACAGTATGAGCTTATGAAGCTTCTTTCAGCTGTAACAAATCAGGGAGGATCAGCAGAAACATTGAAAAATGCTGTAGGCGCAGTTACACCTACCTCAGTTCGTGCCGCAGCAACAATTATAACAATGCTTCCAATCATATGTATTTACCCGTTTTTACAGAAATACTTTGTTACAGGACTTACACTTGGTGGAGTTAAAGAATAAATATTTTTTTACAGAATGCCCGGCAGGATAACTGCCGGGTGTTTTGGTGTAAATGTTTATTTGATTTGAAAGGAGAATTTTCTTCAAACCAGGAGCAAAATGAGAAAAAATAAGCTTAAGGCAGATTGGCCCGCGTGCCGTATATCGTATTGCTGATGACAGGATGTATGAAAACAAGCGCAAATCAAAGATCGGAAGACAATAATCACCAATTTTTATGATAAAAATATTTACATTATCGTAATATATGATAAAATATTTCTAATACGAAACACAATGGCTACATAAACAATAGGATATATGGAGGAAGTTATGGACGATAACAATTATATGAACAATGACAACCGGTCGTCAGGCACACCGGACAATACAGGTGTATTCGGTCAGCCTTCAGGAACAGCAAATGGCTCAGACACATACAGTCAGCCGACAGACACATATAATCAGTCTGTATCCCAGCAGGAAAGTGGGAATGCACATGGACAGTCATCAGACCAGACAGGCAGCACAGACGGATATGTCAATAATCCGGGCAGTGCATATGGTTATGCAAATCAGGGTACATACAATCAGAATCCAAATGCCCAGGGTGCATACAATCAGAATCCAAATGCCCAGGGTACATACAACCAGAACACATATGATCAGGGCTCATTTAATCAGTCAGCTTACGGACAGACGCAGTATGGCCAGCAGCCAAACGGACAGGGTGGCTACAATCAGACTGCATACGGACAGACAGCCTACAATCAGTCGCCGTATGGAGCTAATCCATACAACCAGCCGCCAAAGAACAGCAATGGCTTTGGTATAGCTTCTCTGGTACTTGGAATCGCATCTATTGTACTGTTTTGTACATGCATCAATTATGTGACAGCGCTGCTTGCTATCATTTTTGGTATTATACATATCATAAAGGGCAACAACAAGGTGTTTGGTATAGTTGGTATAGCAACAGCAGTTATCTCAGTTATAGTCAGCATCATATTCTGGGTTGTGGCAGGCTCAAATGTAAGCACAGATTTAGAAAAGGAGTTCATGAGGGGCTTTGATGAGGGCTATGAGTATTATAATGATGATGATTCCTATGAGGATTACGATTATGATTATGATTCTTTTGATCCTGTCTCTTATACACATCTGACGCTGCCGACGAATAGAGAGGTGTAGATCTCGGTGGTCGCCGTATCATTAAAA
>ENA-OZTB01000066-OZTB01000066.1-human-gut-metagenome-genome-assembly--contig:-NODE-66-length-17358-cov-6.384904_pt1 | contig 17358 bp, 15 predicted proteins | sample MGYA00244132_ERZ653986 | MGnify/ENA primary metagenome ERZ653986 (study PRJEB26926, sample SAMN06164561) | human gut metagenome | biome: ENVO:00009003; feature: ENVO:2100002; material: ENVO:00002003...
ACGAGATCTGCGCATGTCTCGTGGGCTCGGAGATGTGTATAAGAGACAGGGTACGGGCTGCTTCTCCGTTTATGCGCGGAAAATGCTCATAGACGGCTATGTAATCCGGCTGGATTACAGCGACGTGAAAGCAATGACCGCCGAGCTGCAAAAAATCGGCACAAACATCAATCAGATTGCAAAGCGCGTCAATGCGACGGGCAGCGTCTACCAAGAGGATATAGAAGAAATCAAGGAGGTGCTTGCGGAGATATGGCGGTTACAAAGATTAAGCCTATTAAAAGCACGTTAAAAAAAGCCCTTGACTATATCCAAAACCCGAACAAGACGGACGGGAAAATGCTGGTGTCCTCGTTCGGGTGCAGCTATGAAACGGCAGATATTGAGTTCGGATTTACATTGTCGCAAGCTCTTGACAGAGGAAACAACCTCGCACACCATTTGATACAATCTTTTGAGCCGGGGGAAGTCGATTATGAGAAAGCCCATGAAATCGGAAAACAGCTTGCCGACGCGGTAACAAAGGGGCAATATGAATACGTCCTTACCACTCACATAGATAAAGGGCATATCCATAACCACATCATTTTTTGTGCGGTAAACTTTGTAGACTACCACAAGTATGTTTCCAACAAGCGCACCTATTACGGAATACGCAACATCAGCGACAGGCTGTGCCGGGAAAACGGCTTGTCCGTCCTTGTGCCGGAGAAAGGCGGCAAGGGAAAGAATTATGCGGTGTATAAGAAAGAGAAAACCGCCAAAGCAAAATTGAAACTTGCCGTCGATACCCTTATCCCCCAAGTGTCCGACTTTGAAGAATTGCTCGCGCGGTTACAGGCAGAAGGCTTCACAATCAAACGGGGAAAATATGTGTCCTGTTTGGTTCCGGGACAGGAACGGTTTACCCGTTTGAAAACCCTCGGCGCAGATTATACAGAGGAAGCAATCCGGGAACGGATAGAGGGCAAGCGTACCCGCACCGCCAAAGCTCCCAAGACAGAACGCGGCGTGTCCCTGCTCATTGATATTGAAAACAGTATCAAGGCGGCGCAGAGCCGGGGTTATGAACAATGGGCGAAAATCCACAATCTGAAACAGGCAGCTAAGACCATGAATTTTATTACGGAACACAAGATTGAACAATACACCGACTTGACCGCAAAAATCGCAGAGATACAGACAGAGAGCGAACAGGCGGCAGACGCATTAAAGAGCGCGGAAAAACGGCTTGTAGATATGGCGGTGCTTATCAAGAATGTTTCCACGTTCCAAAAGACAAAACCCGCCTATGACGCATACCGCAAAGCAAGAAATAAGGACAGTTACCGGGCAGCCCATGAGCGCGAAATCATCTTGCATGAAGCAGCGGCAAAGGCATTAAAGGCGGCGGGCGTTTCCAAGCTCCCGAACCTCACCGCGCTGCAATCGGAATATGAAAAGCTCCAGGAACAGAAAGAAGCCCTTTACGCCGACTATGGCAGACTGAAAAAACAGGTCAAAGAGTACGACGTTATCAAACAGAACATAGACAGCATTTTACGGCAGCCAAGAGAACCGGAACGGGAAAAAGGAAAAGAACGCGGGGAGTAGCTTTGTTCATACTTGTATGATATAATAGTTCCTATCAAAAACAGTAGTTACATACCAAAGTGATACATTTTCAGCAAAGGAAGTGTCAGAGAATGGAACAGGAAATGCCGGACTATGAAACGATACGCGCCGCCGTTGCGGGCGAAAAATGGGCGTTGGAAAAAGTGCTTGCTTGTTACGGTGACGAAATCAACCGCCTTGCAATGGTAAAAAAGCGTCAGCCGGACGGAAGCGTAAAAGAGGAAATCGACGACGATTTACGGCAAACGCTCATACTGAAACTGTTAGAAGCTATCCCACAATTCCCAATAGAAAAGGAGTGATACCATGACACGCGGGGAAATTTGGAAAGACTTTTTTAAGAGAACCGTTTTGCCCGCCGTTATCGCATTGTTTTTATTCTTCATGTTTAAGAACGTCTTTACAGAGGACGGGCAGACCAATTACTTTTATGTGTGGCTGTGCTGCGGTATTCCCTTTGGTATTCGCCGTATGTTCGTATGGCTTGTACCGCATGGGTATGACATAGCCGGAACGGTGGGTATCATTGCCCTCAACTTCATTTTGGGCGGCATTATCGGTGGGGTCATTTTGATATGGCGGCTCGTCGTGGCTGCATGGTATATCCCCCTTACGATATACCGTTTACTTACCACAGATAAGGGCGCAACCCCTCAAATCAACATGGAAAAATAGCAAAGGAAAAACCGGGACGCAGACAGTCAGTAAAGACTATCCGCGCCCCGGTTTTCTTATGGGTGCAGTTCTGAAATGTTACGCAGTAGAACGCCGTTTTTAAGGGAAAAGGTATAAAGCCCTTGCCCTATGAGGAAACGGTTGTCAGAAGCCTGTAAAACAAGGCTTTTTTCGCCCTTACCGCGTAACAAGAGCGCGCCGTTTTCTCATGCGCTCGGCTGCCTGTCTGCGGGTAATCCGCTTCCGACAGTCCGGGCAGTATTTGACGCTGTTAGAGGTGGACGCAAAGAACGCGCCGCACACGGTACATTTCTTTCTGTCCTCGGTCTGATAGAGTTCCGCATAGAGCAGCTTATCAAGAGGAAGTACGGCAATCCGAAACCACTTACAGAGCAGGGAATAGGAAATGAGCTGCGGGCATACGCAAGTGTCCCCGTCGTCCAGTAAAATACAGTTGCCATTCTCGCAGTTGCAGCACTCCTTTTTCACAAGGGTGTTTACCTTGCGGCTTTGTCGCGGCGTCAGCCGCTTAATCCCGGTCATACTTCATCAGCAGGATAAACGGAAAGCTCTTTGTACTCGGCGTCGGTCAGCGCGTTCACTTTGGAAATGGTGCGCTCTGCAAGCTCCCGTAATCCCGCGTCCATGTAAGGCAGCGCAGCGGTCATGTTCTCAATAAGCTGCGCCTTGCTTCCCTCATGGTAAATGCTCAAAAGGTTTGTTTCCTCAACAGTAAATCTATTCATGCTCATACCTCCAAATCGTGATTTTTTCTTTTTGCCGCTGACTTTTTCGGGGCGGCTGTTTTCTTGTCTGCGGCAAGCTGCGCCCGGACAGAGGGGCGGGGCTTTTTAATCTCTTTGTCCCGGTTCTCTCCCTTGTCAATCAGCGCATACGTTCCATGTCTGCCCTCGATTTTGGAAAAGGAAAGGGTCTTGTAAGGCAGCATGGAGAAAAGGCGGTCAATGTCCTTTGTGTTCGCAAGCTGCATGAACGCTGGGGAAAGCTCCACCATGAAATGGGTCTTGTTCGGGCTGTTCGGCGTGTCATGCCGCTTCATTTCCCGCACAATGCGCCGTGCTTCCGTTTCAATCAGTCCGTCATGCAATGCGGCGATATGGGCCTTAAAATCTCCCGGTGGAAGCTGCTCCCTGTTGCGGTGTTCCTCCCGTAAGAGCCATTTAAGAGCGTCCGGGTCGTTGGGTATGGCTTCAAAGCGTTCAAACTTCCCAAACTGCGGGTCTGGGCTTCCGTTGAAATACTGTCCGGCGGGTATCATCTGCTCCCCGCGCTCATAAATCAGCTTTACCGTATCGGCGGGCAGCCCTTTTTCTTTGACGCGCTCATAATGGCGGGAATAGTCAAGTTCATACAGATTGCCCTTGATTTTTCCATGCTCCTTGCCTGTCAGCTCGATTGCATAGGCAAGAATACGGTCGCTTGTCTGCTCCATGTAAAAACGCCAGGTATTATGGGGCGCGGTGTCCTTTAGGAAAACGTCACGCTCCCGGAAGCAATGCGTCCCGGACGGGCGGCAAAACCATAAGAGGGTCTTATCCTCTTTACTTGCGCTTGCCGCCGTTTTTGCGATAATCTCCCTGTCAATATCAAAATCGCTTTGGTAAAAGCCTGTATTCTGCTTCATAATCGCATCGAGGGAAGCGAACACGTCTACATCTTCAAATTTATTTAATTTGCTCATGTGTCAGCTCCTTTCCAAGTCCTGCGACTTCTGCTTTGCGTTCTTCTTTTTCCCCGTCCGTTCTTTGTCAGCTTTAAGCTGCGCCCGGATAGAGGGCTTTTCTTTGCCGCGTTCTTTGTCTGCCTTAATCGCTTCTGCAAGGTCAACAAGGGAAATCTGTTCCCCGGCTTTTACCTTTGCTTCCAGTTCGTCAACCGTAGGGGTGTTGTTGATGATACCGTCAAAGTTGTTGTCGTTCTGCTCGATTGTGTCCTCGACGTGCTTTAGCGGGTTTATCTTTTCCGGCTGTTGTGTCTGCTCCTGCAAAAACTCCGGCACTTCCTTGTAGCCGAAACTATCTACATAATGCGCCGCGTCCTGTCCGTTCTGATGAAGCACTACCACGTCGGAAACGGAAAGGCTGTGTCCCTTAAAATCTTTCGGGTGGTCGATATTGAAACGGGTGTAAATATCTTCAAGGGAAGTACCCGGCGTAAGCTCTGCGGAATAGACAAGCTCATAGTTTGTCTTATCAACCACATTTCCCGCCGCCTGCAGGCGGTCGTAAGGCTCAAAGCGGAAGTCCCGCGTTTCGTCCCCTTGCTTTAGCTGATAAATGGAAAAGGTGTCTTTGTCGGCTTCGGCTTCCTGCGCCTTTGCATATAGCTCCTTTACTTCTCCCTGCGTCAGCTCTCCGGCGTTCAGCCCGCCCATGAGTTCCCGGCATTTTGCAAGGCTGCCGATATACAGCACGTCCCCGATTTTTGCCCTGCCGTTTTCCTGCGGGAGATAGGCTTGCAGGAAAAAGCGGTCGTTGTCGCCCGTTGTGCGGGGGTTGGCTTCAATCTTGTAAATGTACTCCGGCATGGCGGCTTTTTCCCTCGGTGCGTCCTGTGCCTGTTCCTTTTGCAGTTCTGCGATATGTCCGTCAATGGAATTGATAATCTCGGCGGCTGCGCTGCGGATTGTTTCAAGAGAGCTTTTCAGTTCGGCAAGCTCCCGTCCGGCACTCCACCCGGCAACATACCCAAAGGAATAATCGGAAGTATCAAGCCCGTAATGCTGGCACACGGTATAGGCGATACTTTCTGCCTGTACCTCACGGGTGCGGCGGTCGGGTCTGTTCTCCAAGTCCTCCAATGGTGCGTTAAGGTCAATGTCGTGCAGCTTTGCATGGGCGATTTCATGGATAAGTGTCTTTAAGGTTTGCAGCTCGCTCATGCCCTCATCAAGGGCAATACGCTTGTCCTCCAAGTGGTAGTAACCATGTGCGCCGCCCTCGATTTTTTCAAAGCCAACAGGAACAGGAGAAGTCTTTTCAAGGGCAGCGAAAACCTCCTTGTAATGCTCCACATCTCCGGTCAGCATATTTACGGCAATGTCGGGGATTTCCTTTCCCTCGGTCTGCGATACATCAAAGACAGATACCACCTTAAAGGCGGGGATTGTGATTTCCTTTTCTTCGGTTACGGGCTTTCCGTCCTTACCGATAATGACTTTCTGTGTTTGCGGGTCGATTTTCTCCATTTCTTTTTTAATCTTGAACGGCGACGGGGCAAGGATTTTGATACCCTTTTGTCCTTTCATCACGTTTCGTCCAAAGTTATTTTTCCATGCGGAAAATCCGGCGATAAGGGAAGCGTCGGGCTTTTGCATGGCGATCAGCAGCGTATTGTTAAAGCTGTAATTATGAAACTTTGACATGACGCGCAGATATTCCTTGTAACGCTCGCTGTCGAACAGCTCCGTAATGCCTTGCTCCAAGCGGTCGGTTATCTCTTTGAGCTTTTCGGCTGGCTTCTCGCTCGTCAGCACGATAGGGATAACCGGGCGCGGCTCCTGCTGCTGTGCTTCGGGAATGGTCGCCGTCTGTACTGCCGGGGCTGCGTCCAGTTCGATGGTCGGCTGCGGGTAGCTCATAATGCGGTATTCCTCCGGCACGTCCCGTCCCTCAAAGTGTTTCTCCCATTCGTCGCCGCTTTCCACAAGGTAGCCGTATTCCGTAAAGCTGCCTTTTTCCTGCGCGGCGGCGTTTCGTCCAAAGGCGATAAGGTCAATGCTGTTTTTCCATTCAGCGGGCATTTGCACCATGCCGGATTTGTTAAGGTAATAATCGCCCAATTCGCGGGGATTATGTACTTCGGGGATATGCACGAAAAAGTCCTCGTTATAGGTAAAGTCAATGAGCTGCCCGATATTCTCAAAACCGTTCTTTCGCTGTGTGGCGGCGTTCAGCGCGGCAATCCCGGAAGCGTCAAGGTTTTCCAGTCGTGCCGCAAGGAAATTCAGCTCGTCCACCTGTGCCGCGCATACCATGTCATACGGCAGGGCAATGTGTCTGTCCTCCCGGTCAGAGTAGCCGTGAATGAAAAATTCCTGCGGGTTGTCTGCGGTAATGCCGACGCTTTGCATGGCTTCGTGAAGCTGCTCTTTGGTGGCGGGCATGGAAAGCCAGTAGCCACCCGGTTCTCCCGTTTCAAAACGGGTGCGGCTGTCAATCAGGATTGCAAACTGTTCCGTTTCCTGTCCCGGTTCGGTTCTCGGTGCAGCGGCGGGACTGTCGGCGGCGGGCTGCTTGATTTCCTCGCCCTCTACGGTGTAGCCCGGTAAGAGCTGCCCGTTTACCCTAAACTGTTCCGCGTATTCCGGCGGGATAGCCGGGGAGATTTCCGTAAAAAGTTCTTCATACGCCTTGATACGCCCATTCAGATATTTTTCCATAGCTGCCCGGTCAGCAAATACCTTTCTGTCCTGTCCGGCGATTTTCGCCTGTCCGTACCCGTGGGGGCTGTTGGTGTAGACGTTCCAAGATAACGTATAGGAATATGGAATAGATTTCTGTGCTGCCTTGTCATAGCGGGTATTTTCGTACACATGATAGCTCATTTTATATACCCGGTTGCTGATAATGTGGCGGTCGTTGTCCTCGTCCTGCCACTTGTTCGCCGTATGCTTCACTTCGGGTACTCTTGCATACTCAATCGCCTTGTCATATAACAGGGTCTTTCCCGCCTGTTCCTCCCAGGCGGCAGCCTGTACTTTCAGATTTTCAAAAACGGTCTGTTCCGCAGCCGCGCTTTCTTCCCGCAGCTTCATAAGCTCCGCAAGAGATAAGGCGGTCAGCGGGGAAATATCCGCGCCTTTCGTGTCAAAATAGATACCGCGCTCAATCTTCATCTTGTCGGCGGCGTCCAGTCTGTCGCGGTCGTATGAAGAATAACCTGTTTTCAATTCGTCCATTCGCTTGCTCCTTTCTTTTTCAATCATGCGGTGCATAAGTTCGTAGTCCTCAATACTCATGCTTCCGTCAAATACATAAGGGTCAAAATCTTCCCCGTCCCGGTAGGGCTTTTCGGAAAAGGGAATCCCCGCTGCATGGGCGGCGGCTCTTGCTTCCTCGATAACCTCCGGGGGAAGCCTGTCGTCATGCGCCCCGATAAAACCGTCAAGGTCATTCATGCTGTTTTCATAGTGATAGCGCACTCCGGCGGTCAGTTCGTCAAGGCTCATATCCTCGCCTAAATGCCCGCAGTAGTAGCCGTTTAGAATAACGGCGGCGGGGTCAGCCGCTTTGATTTCCTCTAACCGGCTCCTGTCAAACGGTTCTAAAGTACCGTCCACTTCAAGATGAAACAGCTCGGCGTTCCATGAACGCCCCTCTTTCCAGAACGCCACCCATGCGATACCGTCCCTAAGTTCCTCTTGATAGTCCTTTACGCTGTCGCGCAAACTTGCCATGTGTAAAACCTCCTTTCGCGTATGGCAGCGCGGACGCTGCGTTTGTGGTTACATAGTCCTACTACGGTGCGCCCGCATTTCTGCCAAAGATTTTTGAGGATTTTTAGAGGGTTTGGGAAACTTCCCAACAAGCAAAATCCCCGCCAAGCTCGGTCAGAGTGGCAGGGATTTTACGGAAGTGGGTACCCGCTTCCTATGCTTGCTATTCCAGTTCTTTGTCCTTTGAAATGGTTACTTTGTAATTCACATACTTACCGCCCGTATCAGCTAAAAGCACCGTTCCGTCATAGGTTTTGCCCGTTTTTACGGAATACAGCTTTTTGACTTTTGCCTTGCCGGATTTCAAGAGTGCAGCGGCAATCTTCGGGGTAAAGACAGTTTTTCGTTCTTCAAAGAAGCGGTCATTTTTCCACATGGTAAAGCTGCACTCTTTGTTGGAACAGTAGTAGTTTTTCTTCCCCTCATAGACCGGGGATTTACAGCGGGGGCATTTTCCAAGCTCTGTTTTCTCTGTCTTGAAAAGCTCCTGTTTCTCGCCTAACACGGAAGCATAGGTTTTTACAAGCTCCTGTGCCATTGCTTCAATTCCCTGCATGAAAGCGGCAGGGTCGGCGTTGCCCTTTGCAATCTGCGTCAGATTGTTTTCCCATGCAGCCGTAAGCTGCGGAGAAGTTAAGCTGTCCGGCAGGACGCAGACAAGGCTTGTGCCGTCTTTGGTGGGAAGTAGCTGCTTGCCCTTGCGCTCCACAAAGCCGCCTTTCACTAACTTTTCAATGACAGCGGCGCGGGTGGCAGGCGTACCAAGCCCCCGGCGTTCTGCGTCCGGGTCGGTGTCCTCATTTCCGGCGCGTTCCATAGCAGAAAGTAAGGACGCTTCATTGTGGGGCTTCGGCGGCGTCGTTTCATGCTCCGTAACCTTTGCAGCAGGGTTTTCAAAGGTCTGTCCCTCGGTAAAGTCCGGCACATCTAAAACAAGTTCGTTTTCGTCGTCGCTGTCCGGCTTCTTTTTGAGGGTAGCCCGGTAAAGCCGTTCAATGTTTTTCCACCCGGCAGCGATTACCGTCTTGCCACTTGCCGTAAATTCATGGTCGGCGCAGGAGAAAACCGCCGTTACCGCTTCGTAAACGTGCGGCTCTGCGGTCGCCATAAGCAGACGCGCCCCGGTAAGGATAAGGATATTTCTTTCACTTTCCGGCAGCGTAGTAAGGTCAGTTTTTGCAATTTCCATAGTGGGGATAATGGCGTGGTGGTCTGATACTTTTTTGCTGTTCAGAACGCGGGAAATACTCTGTTCATAGGCTGCGCTCGCCATAAAGGGCAGCTTGCCGCAAAGCAGCGATACGATACTCGCCGCTGTGTCGCCCATGTCGTCGGTCAGATAGTTGCTGTCCGTTCTCGGATAAGTAAGCAGCTTCTTTTCATAAAGTGTCTGTGCAAGGTCAAAGGTCTGCTTTGCCGTGTACCCGTAGATACGGTTTGCTTCCCTTTGCAGAGAGGTAAGGTCAAAGAGCTTCGGCGGTATAGCGGTTTTATTTTCACGGGTCAAGGAAGTGCAGACAGCCGCCGACGCTTCGCAGGCCGCTTTCAGTTTGCCCGCTTCATCAGCGGCGCAGATCTTCGCGCTTGCCGCTTCTGCGCCGGGGAGCATAAGGCGCACATGGTAATATTTTTCTTTCTTGAAGTTCATAATGGCAGCGTCCCGGTCTACAAGCATTTTTAGGGTTGGGGTCTGAACGCGCCCCACGTTCAAGGTTTTTCCATACAGGCAGGAGAAAAGGCGGGTCGCGTTAATGCCGATAAGCCAGTCAGCCTTTGCCCTGCATAGTGCGGAATGATAGAGAGCGTCATACCTGCGCCCGTCCTTCAGATTGTCAAAGCCGCTTTTGATGGCGTCCGTTTCCATAGAGGAAATCCAAAGACGGGTAAAGGGCTTCTTGCAGCCCGCTTGATGATAGACAAAGCGGAAAATCAATTCTCCCTCGCGTCCTGCGTCGCAGGCGTTCACGACTTCCGAAACGTCGCTGCGCTGCATGAGGTCTTTTAAGATTTTGAATTGCTTTCCCTTGTCGGCAGCTACGGTGTACTGCCATTCCTGCGGCAGAATGGGTAAGCTGTCATAGCTCCATTTCCTGTACTGTTCCCCATAGGCGGCAGCTTCCGCAAGTCCTACCAAATGCCCGATACACCAAGAGATAACATAACCGTTCCCCTCGATATATCCGTCTTTCTTCTCCCTTACGCCAAGGGCGGCGGCAACCGCCGCCCCGACGCTGGGTTTCTCACAAATCACAAGTTTCATTCTTCCTCGTCCTCCTGTTCGGTGTCTGCGCTGTCAGCTTCTTCCGGCTCGTCCTCGTCGTATTCGTCAAAATCGAACTCGTCAAGGTCGGTGCTGCCTTTCACGTTCTGTTTCGGTTTCATAAACTTAACGTAGTAGAGGGCTGCGCCGCCGCCAAGCAAGCCCACGACAAGGAAAATCAAAAGCCCGCCCATGCCGTTCTGGGGCTGCTCCTGCTCGGCGGGTTCCTCCGGCGTGGCTTCCTTGCCTGTGCAGCTATCCATGTTGACAGAGCAGGCGGGGCAGGCGGTGTTTACTTCGCCCGCCTTGCATTTCTCGGTACAGTTGCAGACAGCCGGGGGTTGTTCGGTCTGTTCCTCCCCGATAATCGCCATAAGGTCGCTTTCGTCTACTTGATTTAGGAAGTGGACGGAATTTTCCCCCTCGGCTGCCCGGTCAACGATAATGTAAAAATAGTTGCCGCCTTTGCTTTTCACGACGATAAACTGCTTATCCTCGGCAGCGTCCCCGTCGATGTCGTCCACAAGGGTCATGTTGCCCTCCGGGGTAAGGGGCTGCGGTTCGGTTTCCACGATTACGCCGCTGTCGTCGGTTTCCTCTGTCGGGGTCTGCGCGTAGGCAGTAACGGAAAAGCCGCCCACAAGGACAAGGGCGGCGCAAAGTGCGGTAATGCTTGCAAGGATTTTATTCTTCATCTGCATTGTCCTCCTGTTCGTCATAGTCTGTGGGCATAGGGGCAATGCCCGGAATACCGTTGCCGGAAAGCATAGCGGTAAGCTCCTGCGGGGTCAGACGCATAGCGCGTACAAGCTGCACGATTTCAAGGTTTTCCGCTTCGGTTTTCTGTGCTTCCAGTCCGCGCAGCTTGTTCTGATACTCCGTGATTTTCTCACGGGTCTTTTGGATTTCCTTTTCAATTCTTTCGATTTTACTCATTGCCATAAATTTTTTCTCCTTTCGATTTTCAAAAATGTGTCAGTTCCAGTTCATCAGCCCGTACCCTTTGATACAGGCATAGTCAAGGGGATAGCTCTTAATCTTGCAGGCGTCGCCGGAATTGCCCTCCACGGTATAAACGCGGTTTGCGTCCCTGCCGATAACAAGCCCTACATGGTCTGCGCTTCCGTCTAAATCCCAGTCAAAAAAGATAGCGTCACCGGGGGCAATGTTCTCATAGCCCCGCGCGCCCCATTGCCCGTGAGAGGTAAACCACGGAATACCCTGCGACTGGCAGGCGGCAAAGCGCGGCTCGGAAAGTCCCCTTTGCCCGTAGCACCAGGACACGAAACAGGCGCACCATTCCACGCGGGAGTTGAAGCCGTACCAGCTCCAATACGGATAGCCGCCCACATTTCCGACTTGCTGCTTTGCAAGGTCAACGATAGCGGTATTACCGGGGCGCGTTCCGTTTACAAAGTCCACGCCGCTTAAATCCTCGGACGCGGAAGTGTCGGGAGAGCCGCCGCCAAAGATAAGGGGCTTGTTCCCGCTTGTCTGCAAGTACACCCGGTACATTTCCAGTTGTTCCGGGGGCAGATTATTTTCCGCAATGGTGGATAGCGGGGTGTTCGTCATCTTGACGTTTAAGATGTAATACTCATAAGGCACTTGTACCGTATAGGTGTCCGTATGCTCGTTGCCGTCCTCGTCTGTCCATGTGTCGGTGCGTTCTTCCTCCCGGTAGCGTATTTCCACTTCCTCGGTCAGCGTCAGCTTGTATTGCTGATTGAAAATCCGTTGTAATTCGCTCTGTACCTCGGCGCGGGTGTAGCTTTGGTATTTTGCGGTCAGATAGGACGCTAATTCGTGGGGGTTATGCCCGATATTTGCAAGGTCATAGCGGTACTCGTCATAGCCCGGATTGTCGCGCTCGATATTGTCAATCCTGCTTTGCAGCTCGTTTTCCAATCCTGCGTAGCTGTTTTCCACTTCCACAAGGTCGCTGTCCTCGGACGTATAGGACGTTCCAAGCACGCCGTTTAACGTGCCGGAAAACATTGCCCCACAAGAGGACAGCCCGGACATAACCATGATAAAGAGCAGTAGCACCCCGACAGCGATTGCCACACCCGCCGGGTGCCTTGCCACAAATGCTGCGGTCTGCTTCGTTTTCTCGGCGGCTTTGGCTGCCGCCTTGCGGGTGCGTTCTGCCGCGCCCTTGATACCCTTTGCGGTATTGCGGGCTTCCTTTGCATACTGCCGCTTGATTTTCTGCTTCTGCCAAAACCGGGAAATGGGGTTACTGGTTAGCTGCGGGTTCTCATGCAGGGTCTTGTGATACTGAAAGTCCATATTTGCCCGAAAAGCCGCTTTTTCTGCCTTTGCCGCTTCCCGGTAGGGTTTCAGCTTATGGTTGCGGTAGCCCTGCTTGATTTTCCGCGCCCCGTACTTCAATCCCCGTTCTGCGGCTTCCTCGCTCTTGTGTGCGCCCTCCACGCCGGAATTATCCTTTTCGACAGAATGGATTTTGTTATGTACCAAAATCCCGGCTTCCTGTGTGGGGCGGGATAGCGGGTTGTGCTTCTCCTTAAATCCGGGCGGCTTGTCCTTTTCCTCAAAGTGCAGGCGGGTCTTGCCTTTCCCGGTGGTTTCGTCAAAGGTGCGCTCTTTTACCAGTTTCTTTTCTTTGGGGATAGCTGCCTTTGCCTTATCCAAGCGGTCGGCGGCTTTATCGGATTTCTTGATATACTTTTCAAGCTCCGGGGCAGCGCGTTCCTCGTCGGTAAATTGCAGCCGGGAAGATTTCGTCCCGGCGGTAGCTTCTGCCTGTGCCTTTCGTACCGCTTTTTTAGACGCTTTGCGGGTATGGGCGGCGTCGATATGCTCCATGACGCGTTCCGTTTTGCCCGTGTCTGCTTTGGGGGCAGCTCCCGGCACATGGGGCAAGGGAGAAGTCGGGGAAGCTGCACCTTGTAGCTGCGCTGCGTCCTGTGCTGCCTGTTGCTCCGGGGATTTCTGAAAATCCGCGTCCTGCGTCCGCTTGCTGATACGTTCCGTGTCTCCCGTGGTCTGATTTTCTGCGATAGCCCCGTCGCGGGTCATTTTCTGCGTGATTTTATCACGGGGCTTTAATGGGTCTTTCAAGTGTTACCACCTCCAATCCGCGCCCCTGCAAGGGCGCAATACTCGGCGTTCAGTTCAATGCCGATATAGCGGCGGTCAAGGCTTTTCGCTGCAAGTCCGGTGGTGCCGCTTCCAAAAAACGGGTCAAGGACAACGCCGCCTGCCGGACAGCCCGCCAGTATGCACGTTTCCGCGAGTTTCGGGGGATAAGCGGCAAAATGCCCGCCCTTATACGGTACGGTATTGATAAGCCAAACGTCCCGCTTGTTCCTTGTGGTCGGCATAAGGGCGTCGTCATAATAGCCGCCGCTGCGGGGCTGATTGATACCCTGCACCTTGCCCTGTCCCGGTACTTCCTCGGCGTATTTGTGTCCTGCGCTGCGCCCCTGCCGGTACCGCGCTGCCGTTCCCGGCGCGATCGGCTCCGCAATGGCGGCAGCGTCATAGTAGTATTTCTTTGATTTCGTCAGTAAAAAGATATGCTCATAGCAGCGGCTCGGTCGGTCGCGGCAGCTTTCCGGCATGGGATTTTCTTTCAGCCAGATAATATCACTCCGCAGATACCACCCGTCAGCGCGCAGGGCAAAAGCTAAAAGCCACGGAATACCGATTAAGTCCTTTTGCTTGCAGCCCGCTTTCATGCCTGTGCCGCAGTAGGTATCTGCGATATTCAGCCAAAACGTCCCGTCGTCTTTCAGTACCCGGCGCAGTTCCCGGAATACTTCTACAAGCCTGTCAATGTACTGCTCCGGCGTGTCCTCCCGTCCAATCTGCATATCAAGCCCGTAGTCCCTTAGTCCATAGTAAGGCGGGCTTGTGACGCAGCAGTTCACGCTTTCGCTCGGCAGCTCCCGCAGGGCATAGAGGGCTTCACGGTTGATGATTACGTCCGTTTTCATGGCTTGCTCACTTCCTCCGGCTTTGTCGTAAGCAGACGGTAAAGCTCGGTGTCCGTCGGGAAGCGGTCAATGAACGGCAGCACCACATTCCCGTAAAAGATAAGCCCCTCGCCCGCTTCGGTATGGGTAACGTATTTCATCTGCTGCGGGGAAATGTTGAGCTGCTTTGCAAGGATAGCCCGGTCGCCCTGTGCCTGATTGAGCATGAGGACAAAATCAGAGTTTTCAAAAATATTCTCGACTTCGCGGCTGCTTAAAAGGTCTTTGACGTTCTGCGTGATAGCGGTCGGTATGCCGCCCCATTTACGAAAACGCTTCCAAATCTCCACGGAATAGGCTGCGGTCTGTTCCTCTTTCAAAAGCAAATGAAACTCGTCCATATAGTAACGGGTCGCCTTTTTCTCGGCGCGGTTTACGGTAACGCGGTTCCACACCTGGTCTTGCACAATGAGCATACCTAATTTTTTGAGCTGCTTTCCAAGCTGCTTAATATCAAAGCAGACAAGGCGGTTTGAAAGCTCCACGTTGGTACGGTGGTTAAAGACGTTCAGAGAGCCGGAAACATAAAGCTCCAATGCCGCCGCAATGCGGGCAGCTTCCGGCTCCGGCTGTTTCAGCAGTTCGTTGTAGAGGTCGCCCAAAATCGGCATTTTTGCCGGGTCGGGGTCTGCAAGGAAAGGTCGGTACACATTCCTAACGGCGCGGTCAATGACGGTCTTTTCCACTGGCTGCAAGCCCTCTTTGCCGCCGATAACAAGCTCGCAGAGGGAAAGGATAAAGTCGGATTTCAAGGCAAGCGGGTTGTCGTCCTCGGAGTAGTTGAGGTTAATATCCATAGGGTTCACATACTGGGGCTTGCCGTCCATGCCTTTTCCGGCAGGCGACAGGCGTATCACTTGCCCGCCCAAACGCTGCACAAGGGAAAAATATTCTGCTTCCGGGTCGCAGATAATAATATCGTCGTCAGTAATGAGAAAGGCGTTTGTCATTTCCCGTTTTGCCGCAAAGGATTTACCGCTTCCCGGTGTTCCGAGGATAAGCCCGTTGGGATTTTTCAGTTGCTTGCGGTCGCAGAGTATCATGTTGTTTGACAGCGCATTTAAGCCGTAGTAAAGGGCTGCGCCCCGCTGAAAAAGCTCCTGTGTGATGAACGGGATAAAAATAGCGGTGCTGCTGGTCGTTAATCCTCTTTGAATGGGGATAAGGTTCTCTCCAAGAGGGATAGAGGACATAAAGCCCGCTTCCTGCAAATAGTCAAGGCGGGTCAGAGCGCAGTTATTTTTCTGTGCAAAGCCCGCCGTAGCGAATACGTCATTATCCAGTTTCCGCTTCGTGTCTGCCATGTTTACCACAAGGAACGTCAGCAGGAACATTCTTTCATTTCTGCTCTGTAAATCCTGCAACAGATTCTTTGCTTCGCTGCCAAAGGTGGCAAGGTCGGACGGAATTATATCCATGTCATACCCGCTGCGTACCGCTTTTTTCTGTTCCTCAATCTTCATCTTGTCGAGGTCGGTTATCTTGCGCTTGATAGTCTTGATTGCTTCGCTCTGGTCGATACTGCGGATATGCAGATTGACGATTATCCCGTTTTCAAGGTCGAGAATGTCCGAAAGCATACGGTCATTCAGCTCCGGCGCAAGGATTTCAAGGAACGATACCGCACCGAGTTTTCGCCCCATGCGGAACGTGCGCCCGTCGCCAAAACGGAACGAGGACGGGGCGATAAAGTCCTTTGTGGTAAGCCCGGACGGTACAAGCCAGTCCCAAGAGAAATGGAACGGCTCGCCCTCCGGGTGGAAAATCCCATGCAGTACGTTCAAGCGTTCCTGTCCGTTCATGGGGCGGGCGGTTACGCCAAGCACCTTAAAATTATTGAGTACGTCGGTTTCGATACGGGAAAGGCGGGCTTTTGCGGCTGCGAGATTGTCCGCTTCAATGGAAAAGGTAATGTACTTGCACTTTTCCAGTCCGTTGTTGCCTTTTTCAAGCTGATTTTTCAGCATATCCGCGTACTCCCTGCGGATAGAGTTAAAAGCGTCGTCCTGCGCCGGAATTTCGATAGCCGCCTGTGCCTTTTCCTTTCTTGCGCCCTGATTGATGAAAGAGAGCTGCACCGATACGGAAGCGTCAAAGTAGTTGAGAAAATCGCACCAGTTTTCAAAAATGGCGGTCTTATCGTCTGCCTGTGCAAGCTGATAGTTAATATCTTCAAAGACAAGGCTTTTACTATATTTCTTTTCCGTTACCCTGCAAATCCCGTCCGGGTACATCTGCAAGTAGGGAATGGTCTGCTGTGCGGTGTGGGGCTTCCCGTCGCCCTTTGCCGCCTGTATCACGGCGGCGATTTCTTTCTTTTCTGCGCGGGTCAGCTTACGCTTCACGGGATTTTTTACCGCGCGGGTCATGGTTTTTCGTTCTGCCATTGACAATAGCCGATACCTCCTTTTCCAGTTTTCGTTGTTTTTCTATGACGGCATAAAAATTTTCCGTCTGATAGGGGCGTTCCTTTGGTCGGATAAACTTTGTCTGAATGACGTTCTTTATCACGACTTCAAGGGGCTGCCCGTGTTTTTCATACATTGCCAAGAGGAAGCAGGGAAGCATAACGACAATCATTGCAAATGCCGCCATGCTTGTTCCCGCGCTGTCTTTGAGCAAAAAGAAAAGCGGTAGTCCCATAGCGAGGGCTGCCGCAAAACAAATGATTTGCCGCTTTGTCAGATTAAAAGCGACTTTCGTTTTGATTTTTGATAAGTCTTTGGGTACGGGTACATACGCCAAGTGAAAACCTCCTTTCGGTCTTAATGGGCATTAAAGATTGACTTTGATAAGCTCGCTGTTTTAAACAGTGAATAGGCAAGGACTATCGTATAAGCTGCTATGGAGAACATCGCCCCATGAATATTCGATGAGATCGTCATCGACTGTACAATGACTGCATAAATTCCTACACAGACCATCATAAAGAAACCCTGAAATGCCAGCGCAAACAGTCCTTTCAAATAGTTATTTCCGATATTGCCCCATTCTTTGTTGGTCATGGTGGCAAACGGAATTGGTGCTACGGAACACGTCAAATATATCTCTATCATACGTCCGTAAAGAATTACGGTTATGGCAACCGATAATATTTTCATGGTCATGCTGATCAGCATCGTTTCCAATGCCAGCAAAAACAGTTCGCCAACTTCCATATCTTCCATTGTGTCCAGCAGATTTGTGATTGCTGTTGTTGCATCAATCTCTGTACTTCCACTGATCACTCCGGCAGCCCCATTGACCACATGCTGGCCAACATCAAAGACTGCCATCGTGATGTTAAAGGTATTCGTTACCAGATAAATCGCAATATATGCCTCTGTCTCTTATACACATCTGACGCTGCC
>ENA-OZTB01000099-OZTB01000099.1-human-gut-metagenome-genome-assembly--contig:-NODE-99-length-14752-cov-6.616316_pt1 | contig 14752 bp, 14 predicted proteins | sample MGYA00244132_ERZ653986 | MGnify/ENA primary metagenome ERZ653986 (study PRJEB26926, sample SAMN06164561) | human gut metagenome | biome: ENVO:00009003; feature: ENVO:2100002; material: ENVO:00002003...
ACGAGATCTGCGCATGTCTCGTGGGCTCGGAGATGTGTATAAGAGACAGTTGCAATATTTTAATAAATATTCTAATCCGTTAATATGATCCTGATCAACATGAGAAATAAATACGATTTCTATTTCTTCATCTTTACTAAAATTAGATCTGATTGCCTTTTGAACTATCTTAACATCTGTTAGAGAGCCACAATCATAAACAACATTAACCCTATCAACATTTGAATTAAATTGTTCTAAATAAAAAGCACCCTGTCCAACAGGCAAAAAACTTCTTAACACTTATTTCAACTCCTTATGCATATTGATAACAAATTGTAACTGCTAATAATTAACTCATCAATACTAAATGCAAAACTGCACATTTTTCGACAAAAATGTTCATTTTCAGTGAAATTATTTCTCTTATATAATATAAGTGTCGAAAAATGTAAAAAGTAACACAAAAACTTAAAATTTTTTCTAAAAAAATCTCAGAGAACAAAACTCTGTGATTTTTTAGCTTATTGAATTATTAAATTCTTCAAAATTTTACTTTTTACATAAACAAAACGGATGACCTGCAGGATCAAACATTGTAGTAAAATGTTCTCCGCCATACTGATTTGGTGCTTTAGTAGCTCCCAGTGATATTGCTTTCTCAATGGCAACATTCACATCATCTACCTGAAAATCAAAGTGCATTTGCTTTTGCTGTTTGCCCGTTTCTTCCGGCCAAACAGGTGCCACATAATCAGGCGCTTCAATGAACAAAAATACTATACCGTTTGAACTTCGAACAGCAGGTCTGTCGAACAATTCACACATTTCCCAGCCTAACAGTTCTCCATAAAATCTCTGTAATTTTATTTCATCATCACAATCAACCATTACATTACCCAGAATAACTTCATCATTCATTTTTATAACCTCGACAATCAGCAATATTCTTCAAAATTTCATCTTTAACTTTATCGTAGTATATGATATGCTCAACAGTTTCTTTGACTTCATTGATACCCAGTTTTTGTTCTTCCTCATTGTCACATTCAAGCATCAATGCTCTTTTGATGTTGTATTCAAGCCAACCGAGTCTGCCATTGTTACTGTAATACAAAGCCTCCCAATCAACATTTGTATCAAGATTTGTATTATCAAAATATGACTTGATGAATGTATTAAACAAATTAAAATTTATATTACATCCTTCATATCCTGACCAGAAAAGTGCGAGCTCAAACAATTCGAGATAAGGATTTGAATATCCTAAACATTCTAAATCAATCAACTTAAACTCATCACCAAGCCAAAGTACATTTTTGCTGTCCATATCGTTATGGCAAATGGCTTTGACCGGCGGTAATTTTTTTATAGCCTCGTTGCCTTTCGTCATGCTGTCGTTAAACAAATCGGCATAATCTTTTATGTAATCACAAATTGTTGAGTTCATATCTTTGGCAAGCTCAATGTATTTTTGCCAATCAATGTGTATTTCGTCTTTCTCGAAAGGCTCATTTTTCAAATCAATATTATGAATTTTTGCCAACACTTCGCCTATCTTTTCACAATGAACCGACTTGATTTCACCGTCTTTTAATGGCTTGCCGTCATACCACTCAAAAATATAATAATATTGACCGTTTAATTCCTGCATTTTTCTATTCTTGAACTCCAAAGCATAAACTGCAGGAATATTGTTTTGCTGTAATATTTTCTCAATATCATCAGCGATTTTGTAGTTGCCCATTGCAGTAGGTCGTTTCATAATATTTGGGTTTAAAAGCTTGATTATGTAACTGCCTTTTTCGGCAACAATCTTAAACATACGGTGCATAAAACCGCCTGCTACCTGAACGGGATTTTCAAGTACTTTGCCTAACTGCAAATCTTCCGCAACTAAATTGAAAAAATTATTAATGTTTATCATTTCTCGTTTTGTCATTTTTTTATAACACTCTTTGTTTGCCATAATCTGTTTTATGCCAATTATCCTTTGACACAATTACACCACGCTATTTGCTAAAAGTCTTTACATCTCCAATAAGTTTAATATTGCCGTTATCTACGATAATACCGCCTGACATGAAAGCAGTTGCATAAACTTTTTTACCTCTTTCGGTTAATACTCGCTCAATGGCTTCATTTTGAACTTTTCTATTCTCGTAATGAACCTCCAAATAGAAATCATCTAAATAATCCAAGCCGTCATAGTATTGAAATTCTTTATAATCTTTGTCAGGTGATATATGATATTCAGAAAGCTGAATAACTGCACCTGCACTATATCCCATAACAATTCCGTTATGTTTTCTTAACACATCCACCAAATCAAACTCTATGATTCTATCCATCATTCTGTCAGTTCGACCGCCGGTGAAATAAATAATATCCGCATTTTCTATTTTTTGTTTAGCAGACTCCTTTGTATCCTCAAAATAGTTTACAAATGTAATATTATCTTCGGATATTCCGTAAGCATTAAAACCGTTGACTATTCCCCTGTGATAAATACCCTTTTCTTTGCTATACAGTAAATTCCATTCTGTTGAATTTTTAACCTCACTGTCACGAAAAGAAAAAGCAATTACTGCAACTGAATAGTCGGTCAATATGTATTTTTTCAAGTCATCATAAAGATAATCGGAATTTATTTCATATCCTTCAAGTAAAATGTTAACCATTTATTTACCTTCCACAAATCCAAAATGCTTTGCAAGTTTCTCACAAACTTCTTTTCGTGTATCCTGTTCACTATCATCACGAACCAAAATAAAGAATCCGCTTTGGGCATATTCGTTATAATGCTTTTCACTGTTAATCAACTCTAATCCTGCCTTGTAATTTGCCATTACCTCTTCCGAATTATCGCAATTTTTGATTACACTGAGGATGAATTGCTTTTCTTCGTCATTTCTGTCAAAAAATCGCTCAACACTCATACTTTGAGGTGACAACATAACTGCAACATGATTATAATCTGATATTTCTTTCAGCACATCAATCGGAATATTGGTATCAACAATTACTTTTTTGTCTTTGGAAAGTGATATTAGTTCTGCAATTTCAAATCCTGCTACTTCATCAGACGTGCCATACATCCATTTTTCATATTCTTCAGGGGAACGTTTTACAAAATCCTCCCAACTGTTCATTAAATTCATAAAGCATAAATTCGGTTGAATATCAGGATCTGCTACTTTATCTGTAATATCACAAGTATAGTTCTCTCCGCAGAATATCAAATCATATTTTTCTGCAAGTATTTTCACCATTGTAGATTTGCCTGCATAAGCAGTTCCTGTAATGAAATATACATTTTTCAAATAATGCTTTAGTATATTATTTTCAATAAACATTTTTCTCACCATCACTCCATATACTCATGTTTAGTCGGAGTGTAATTTTTTGATCTGTATTTTTCGTACTTTTCTGTCTTATCTTTGGAATCTATATCGCCATTCGCATATTCAACAGGCTCGATACAAATTGCGTCAAGCAATATTTTTTCCAAATGTTCATATTCCGAATACTCGCCAAGTCTTGCAAGAACAAAAGAATCACGCACATAGCCAGCACTTTCAGCCATAAGATTTTGGTCAAAATAATAGCCATAGCGTTCCACAAAGAATGTCATCATCATTACAGTAGTTCTTGTGTTGCCCTCTCTAAACGGATGAACTTGCCAAAGTTTTGGAAACAGCCTTGCAATTTGTTTTGCAAAATCTTCTCGTGTAAGACTTGCCCAATCAATCTTTTTGATTTCGGCAAAAACTTTATCAAGGTCAGCACCTATTTCAGTAACATTCGAATACCAAACGCTTCGACCTGCCAGTAACTCTTCATGCTTTTGAATATTTATTTTTCTATACTGTCCTGCCCACTCGTAAACATCGCCAAATAAAAACTTGTGAATAAAACAAAAGCCGCCGGTTGAAAAATCACTAAAGCCATTTTCATACAGCAGCATCATGTTTGCACGAGATAATTCAGCCTCTGCCAAATCAAGCTCTTTTTCATTTGTTATGCCAAGCAGGTTCTTGAGGACTGTACTGTTAGGAATCAAGTACAAATCGTTCATAAACTCACCTATGATATTTTCTTGTGTTTTGCTATAAGAGCAGCTTTCATATCTGCACCTGTAATTTCGCCTTTTGCCCATTTTGCAGAAAGCTCCTTTGCAAAGGCTGATACAGGCACGCCTTCAATGCTATTCAACGCATCTGCAACTTTGATTGCAGTAGTTCTTTTTGTTTCAATCGGGGACATTGTATCACTCCTTTACATATTTATTTTATCATATAGTATGGATAATTACAATAAATTTATTTTGATACCTAAATTTAGCAAAAAACAATTTATAGTAAAAACCACAGCATATAAAAATCAGAATGCTGTGGTTTCAAACATGTTAAAAATCAAAAGCGAAAATCATTATCTGCTATAAACATTATTGCAGACTTAAAAATCCACCAATAAAAGCGTCAGGGAAAACAAATTGCTTTTCGCCGTTCTTAAATTTAATACGAATATATTTTTTAGCTTTATCCATCCAAACAACAGTACCTTCGCCAAACATTTTATGTTTTACAATTGTTTTGATTCCGACATCGGCAAGAATGTTTCCCCAATCGATTTGCGGTTTTTCCTGCTTTTCGGGATTAACCGTTTTTTTGGCTGAAGTAGTATCAATTTTAGAACTTGCACTTGATTCGGGTGCTGTTTTGGTTTCTGTGGCAGAAATTATCGCATCGCTCAAATCTGTAACGGTTGCTTGTTGTTTAGAATAAAGTGCCTCATACTCTTCTCGACGAAGAACAGTATCCCAACCGCCGACTGACTCGCCTTCGTGTTTGTCAATTCCTGTATAGTTAAGGCTTGAATTCTCATACTTTCTAAATCCAAAAATGCCTTGATTCATCTTTTCGGGATCGAACAAACCGATAGAACAAAGAATATCAAAGTCTTTAACAGAAAGTCCTGTTACTTTTTTGAAAAGCTCCGGCTCAATCTGTGTTATAACATCTTTTATCGTTTGCTCACGGTAATCTGTTAAATACATAAACGCAGGAATACGAGCAGCGAGTTTTAACAAATTTTCCTGAACCTGCTTGCGCAAAGATTTTGCTTTCTTTTCGTCCTCGGAAATTTCTTTTTTCTCTTGCTTTGTAAGGTTGTCGCCCTTTTCTTTTTTGAGCTTTTTAACCTTTTCCGAACGGTTGATAATCGTCTGTATTTCGGAATTAAGCGAACGGAATCCCTCAATATTCATAAGTGCGTCCAAAGCGTCTTGATTGCTTTGTAACTTCTTGAGAGTATCGTTATCAACATGAACAAGCAGAGCTGTTTGCCAACGCTTTGCAAGTAAGGTTGCAGAGGTGCCGGCGTATGTAATATCAAGTATATCCTGTGCATCGATTTTGTTCATTGATGAACCGTCAAAAGCAAGAACAGGCAAGAAATTTATAAACTCTGACACCTTTTGTTCAGGGCTTGTGTCATCGACCTTCAATCTACAGGAATAATCTGAAATTTGTCGCAATGCTCGCTCTAATGCAAAGTCGAATACATAACATTCTTTTTTGATAATCTCTTGATTGCCGTGTTCATCTTTAATTTCCCAAGGAGATTGCACACGAAATGCTGTTTGGAAGTATGTTTCGGGCGATTTCAAATTACGAAGCATAAATACGCCTGCCCACGGTCTAACCGTAACACCTGTTGTGAGTTTTCCGCAAGAAAGAGTTATTGTTTTCGTTTTAAGCGGATCGCCCATAGCATTGAGTACAGGTGCCAAAGCATCTAAGCCAATGCCTGCCTTTGTTCCGGCACATACAATAATTTTGTAATCGCTAAAGAAATTGTTTTGCTTTTGCTTGAGTAAATTATACATTGCATAACAACTTGCAATATTAGGCAAAAACCAAAGAGTATGTGATAAAACATTCAAAAGTGTTGTGTCTGAAAAGGGCATAGGCGGTCGTTCTGCGCCAAGCTTTAAGCCATCAACAGGCATATAGTTGCCTTGAATCATTTTCAACCAATTTTGTACATAATCTTCATAGACAAATCGTGCTGTTTCCGGCTTGTCCTTTTCTTCACATTCTGCACGGAAAAATTCATTTATATCAAATTCATCATAGCCCTCGTTTGTGGCAACATTGGTAATAGAATCCGGCACCTTGTATGTGAGCATAATCATTTTTGGCAATGCAGAATAAGGATTATCTTCAGCCTTGCCTGTCCAACTTTCTTTTGCCGATTGTTCGTCTGAATATGTCCAATTGAAAATTTGGTCTTCTAAAAATTCGCCGGAATTTAACGCTCTGAACGGCGTGCCTGACAGATAAAGATAGTGATTTGAAGTGATTGGCAAAAATGACTCGTTAATTGCGTTACCTGCCTCTTCTTTTTGATACTTTTCAATGTCGAAATCGTCATTTTCTTCGTCGAATTTTTCAAAAAGATTTTTTGCATTTTCACGCCATGCACCAAAATGGTATTCATCAAATACCACCAAATCCCAATTTGTTGTGTGTATAAATTCATTCTTTGCTTTTATACCGCCGGCACTGTTAGTGCCAAGCAAGTCCTGAAAAGAACCAAAAACCACAATCGGCTTTGTGCTGTCGCAATCCTCAAATTGTTCGTCAAGCTCTCTTGCATCAAATTTTGCCTCTTTATTTGAAACAAACTGCCACCCTAAAAAATCAATATGGTGTGATAAGTCTTCCTGCCATGCCGATTCAACCGCAGGCTTAAAAGTTAAAACCAAAATTCTTTTGAAATTCATTGATTTTGCAAGTTGGTATGTTGCAAAAGTTTTGCCGAAACGCATTTTAGCATTCCATAAAAATTTAGACGGGCGGTCAGGATCATCTTTTTTTGCTTGCTCAAAATAGTCTTTTGCCATTTGAACGGCAGTTTGCTGTTCTTTTCGCATAGAAAAATTCCAAGTACGCTGACCTTCAAAGCGAATACCTGTTCTTACTTCTTCTATGGTTTCAAGGGCCTCTTTTTCCGAACAGTAAAACCATTCGTTGTGGTCTTCGCCCTCGTTTAACTGTCTAAATCCTTTGTGTTTTAGCAATCTGTGAACATCTTTATCTGTAAAGCAAGTTCCGTCGGAACGCATTGCAGACTCTTTGAATAACACCTTAAACGGAATACCTGCGGTATGTAATTGCTCTTTAATTCTGTTTTCGGTATTTTCACGGTCGGTATATCCGATTTTTATATACCCGTCATGGTCGGCAACGGTAGGCAAAGTATAACCATAAATCGTAGGCACGACAGCAGGGCGGTTATGTAAAATGTCGGATAGACTGATATTATTTGCCATAACTATCTCACTCCATAGGTTTAATCATAGTTTCAATAAAGTTGATTTCTTCTTGTGACAAATTATACTTTGTATAAAGTTCTTCGTCAGTCCAAGATTTTGAGAAGTCTTGGACTGGAACAAAACAGAATTTATCTTTTGTTATATGAATTGATGTCAACGCTTGTAATAACAAAAATCTAGCGAATTTGCTCGACATATATTGAATAAGATTATTAGCTTCATTCAAAGAGTCGAATGTATCTAAAAGCAAATAAGTTTCAGAACATGCTTCGTCAGGACCAAGTGACATAAGTGACGATAATATTTGATAATTTCCTTCAGCGGTCGGCTTGTTTCCACCAGACATTGCATAAGTAACAATAACTTTATATTTGTTAAGCACACTATCTTTGTCTGAAATGTCATTTTTCTTCATATACAAATTACCTTTTGATGTTAAAACTTTAAGGGAATTGTTGAAATATGAAGATGCCCCTGAGGCAGTTGTTGAGATGCCAAAATAGTTTCTTGAATAAACTGTACTATTCATTAAAGGCTCTTTAAAAGCAAGAACTTTGCGTATAATGGAAAGAGCAATATTGTCACGAACAAAATACGAATACTCGCCAAGAGGTCGAGTTATTTGAGATACGCATTTTCCTTTTTTAGATTTGTAACACGACAATCGCCAGTATAAGATGAATCCCATAAAAAATAGCAAATGCCTCCTGCGATATTAACTCCTGGGAAACAGTCGGCACTATTAGCAACATCAACAAGTTCTTTAATGTGAGATTGTTCAAGCATGTGTTCTCTGAAGTAATCAAGCCCTTTACCTCCAGCATACCATCTAGCAGGTATAATCATTGTTAGGTATCTAGGATTTAGCTTTTCCGCTTGCTCAATGAATTTATGATAGATCGGCTTTGCACTTGCACCATTTCCTCCATCATCTAATTGATACGGCGGATTAGATATTATTACATCGAATTTCATATTAAGTAGCCTTTCCGGATTTTTTGTATGGATTAGTTCATAAGCATAGGTTTCGAGAGTATCTTCTCTGTCCCATTGTTCTTTGCTTGCGCCGCAGTAAACACACTTCCCATTTCTATTCCAAGTATGATTTATGCGTCTAAATCGAATATTGCCCTCCGGATTATCAAATTCCGTAATTGAATACGGACCGTTGGGATATTTTGAACAATAAAGACTGCGACGGGATAAAAGGCTTGTCAGTTCTGTAATTGCAATACCGTAAAGCTGCTTATGGAAAATATGGTCAATACGCTCCTGCAAATCGGGTATTTTATCCTCAAGACCTACTAACAATCGCTTTGCAATTTCACGGAGAAAAACACCTGTTTTGCAAGCCGGGTCTAAAAATGTTGTGTTCGGATCTGTGAACAGCTCTTGAGGTAAAAGGTCAAGCATTTGATTAACCACATCCGGCGGTGTAAAAACCTCGTCGTTTGAGAGGTTTGATAAACAGCTTAGTATATCAGGTGTGTGTTGAGTTTTATTTTTATAGATTGTATCAAAAAAACTGTTAGCCATTTTCCCATATTCTCCTGTAATTTATCGGCGGATATTCACAAATCGGCTCCGCCATATATTCATCCGTAACGGGATTTTTAGATAAGTACTGATTTTTATCGTCTGAATTGAACAGCGATTGTTGTTTTGATTTTTTGGGCTTTTCATTCGCTTTCAATAAAACATCAAGACGAAAATCTCGCCTTTTCAGTTTTGTACCAAGCACCATACTCCATTCCGGAAAAACAATCGGAATATTGGTGTCTTTTTGATGTTCGTCAACGCACATGAGGGTTAAAGCGTTACCGCATAAAAGGTTCTTTTGAAGAATGTATTTAACCGATTTGCATGTATCGTCGTTACATTGCTTTTTGCAAATAGATTTATATTCCTTTTCCCAAATAGAATACAATCGATTGCGACATTCCTCGGTGTTATCTTGCATAATATCTACACCGTAAATGCTTGAAACGGCAAGAACGGAATATCGGTCAAAATCATAAGGATTGCTTTTATATAATCTTTTTACAGTTGCCAATTTTCTTGTTAAAATTTCGGCAAGGAAATTTCCGTTGCCACATGCAGGCTCGAGGAATCGACTGTCAATTCGGTCACATTCTTGTGAAACCAAATCGCACATTGCTTTTACTTCTCGTTCCGCAGTAAAAACTTCTCCATGATCGGCAACACGCTGTTTTGATTTAACTTGTTTCGTCACGCTTTTATCACTCTCCGTGCAACAAAATCGATATTATGTTGTATGAGCAACTGCTATAAGGCAAAATTAAAAAGCACCTACAACTAAATGTAGGTGCTGAAAACTGAAATTGAGCATAATGAACTAAGCCTTGTCAAGAAAAAACTTGAAAAGGCTTAGTTGTGTTTGTTTTAGGTGACGATTTTGGTACTTTTCATATCGTACAATATATGTAGCATTGTAAATAAATATGAAATATGATATAATCAAAAATAAATTAAGTATGTTTTACAACATTATATCGATTATGTTATTCGCCGCCGATTTTGGCGGATTTTTTGTTTTTATGCTAAATTATCAAGTGCATATTTTCCATTCTTTTGCGGTGTTCTGTGCCGGTTGAAATGATATAAATTCGAGTTGTGTTGATACTGCTGTGACCAAGAATGTCGGCAAGCTTCGCAATATCTTTTTCAATACCGTAAAATGTGCGTGCAAACAGGTGGCGAAGATTATGCGGAAACACCTTTTGCGGATTGACATTTGCATCTTTGCACAAGGCTTTCATCTCTCGCCAAATGTTCGTGCGGTTTATGGGTTTGCCATTTTTCGTTACAAAAATCATACCGCTTTTTATTCCTTGCTTTGCTGCATAGCGGAGCAATTTTTGTTTTAGTTCTTTCACTATAAAAACCGAGCGTGTTTTTGCCTTGCAGTTTACAATTGCCTCGCCGCACTTTGCCGCCTCAACCGTGATATATTGCAACTCGCTGACACGAATGCCTGTTACACAAATCGTTTGAATAATTAAATTCAATCGTTCGTTTTTCTTTTGCTTTGCCGCTTGACACAAGCGTTTGTATTCCACCCTTGTCAATTCTTTTTCTTCCGAGCAAAAAACTTGCTGTTGAAGTTTTAATGATTTTACTCTCAAATCAAACCAATTCAGAAATGCAAACAGGTTGTTGATGCTTGCAAGCATTGAGTTCACACTGCGTACAGCATAGTTTTCCTGCAAATGATTTTTGTAGGCGATAACAATTTCTTTTGTAATGACCTCGTTTTGTGCATAAACCGAAAACACTTTCACATCACGAATATATTTTTCAATCGTTGCCGTGCTTTTCTCTTGCAGCTCTAAATTCTTTCTAAAATCATCAATAATTTCTGCCGTTAAAATTCGTCCTTCCATTGTATTTACCTCCGAGTAAGTGTTAATTATATTGTACCCGAAAAGTATGAAAACAAAATTGTCGCCTAAAAGGTTGTGGTATGTTACCTTGAACAGAGCGACATTGCAAGTACGATTTTCTATATTTACCTTTGTATTTTTGATGGATAAACAATATAAAAGCCCGGAATGAAAAAATAATGATTTTTACTACGAAAATCTGCGGCTTTTGAGTGGGTTTTTGAGCAAATTTCAAACCGTCGATTTTAAAGCAGGATAAAGGGGTATGATTTTCGGGCATTGAAATGCCCGAAAACGCCGTCCGGCAACGCCTGTCGGCTTTCCAATTCGTAATACTTTTGCGTATGATTCCAAATTCGTATGCAGTTGAGGGCGTTTTTCGCAGAAAATCAAGGCTTTTGCGTATTCACTTGGGTACTGCCGTATGATAAACCTATTTATGAAAAGTCAGGCAACGCTGTAAACAAAAATTGACGATTTCTATCTAAAATAGAGTAACTCGTCGGACTAAAACTAAAAACGACTTACAGGCGATTTGTGCGAGCCTGTGAACAAAAAATCGTACAAAATATAGTACTTGACTTCTGAAACACATTAGCGTATTGTGTGCTTGAAAAGGAGGCATACAATATGAAAACAAACACAAAAGCAAAAGGTAAAATAAATTAAAGGAGGCAGATATAAAATCAAAATAAGTGTGTTGCCTTATGGCAGCAAAAGGCGAATGGAACATTCCGAATTATGAATTAGAAAAACTTGCTCATTATTTTCTCGAACTAATTACCGAGCAAGACGAGAACGAGAGTAATAACGAAAATCCGAATAACAAGACATTAAAATAAGGCAAGAATTTGAACAACTTCATAAAAAAGTCAACAGAAGAAATAACCCTCTTGATATAGAAAAAATATCAAGAGGGTTATTTTTTTATTGTTCCTTTTATGAAGTTGTTAAAATCCCTGCCTTATTTTTATGTCTTGTTATCCTGATTTTTGTCATTGCTGCTTAAATCTATTGATAAAAGTGAATTTATATACGCTGGTAGACGATTGATTTAACTTCGCATTTTAATGTACCATAAAACTGTATATTTATTGGCAATATGAGAAACAACTTGCCATACAAAAGCACAAATTGCTTACTGCGGATAGAGGTTTTAATTATATGTTGCTTAAACACCAAGTTCTCCTAAAGGAGCTTTTATTATGAATCAAAGAATAATTGAAATTGCATCAGATTTTCATTTGGCTAAAAGGAAATACTTTTACAAAAAATATGGGACATTCTCCAATTTTATTAAGCCAAGATATAAATTGCACGGGTTCTTGTTAAATTTTGTAAAGCTTAACAGAATCATCAATGGCGTTTCATTAGAAATATTAAATGATAGGAGACTGAATATAAACAAACCTACGATCTTTGCCGTAACTCACGTTGGGGGAGATGATATTGAGTCTGCTTTTGAAGCTATAAAAACGCCTGCACATTTACTTTTAGGAGATCCAAACGAGTTGTATTTGAATGCCGCGGGATTATTATTGTTTTTTAACGGTGTTATCGGAATGGATACTAAGGATAAACTTGATCGCAGAATCTGTAAGGAACGAGCGGTGGCAACATTGAGAAAAGGTGGGAATGTATTGATATTTCCTGAAGGTGCATTGAATATCTCACCCAATCAATTAGTTTATTATATGTATTCGGGAGCAGTTCAAATGGCAATAGAGGCTGATGCGCAAATTATACCTGTCGCCGTACTGAAGAACCGAAAGAACTACACTGTTAATATTGGGGAAAATATCGACTACTCAAATACAACATTAAAAGATAAATATATACTGACAGAAGAACTTAGGGATACACTCGCAACACTTCAATATGAGAATATCGAGTCACAGCCTATGCAAAAACACGAGATTTTGAAAAGTGATAGTTATGCTGAATTTGTCAATGATGTTATCAATTCACATAAAGGAACAAGCTTCGGTATTAAAGATGTATATGAAACACGATATAAACCTAAGAATATAACAAGTAACAGTGACGCTTTTTCTCATTTGAACACCATAGATATAAACGCCAAAACAGCGTTTCTGTTTAACAAGCGACTATTTTAGAGGAGGCTATAAATGAATACTAATCAAACAACAGGCTACCCGTCAATAGACAAGCCATGGCTAAAGTATTATTCTAAGGATGCCGATAAAATTGAACCGATCAATTTAACTTATTATGAGTATTATTTAAAGGCAAATAAGAATTACTTGAACAATCCGGGGATAGATTATTATAAAAATGTTATTTCAAGACGGAATGTCATAAATAATAGTGATATAGCTGCAAAAATTCTGAATTGTTTAGGTGTAAAAAAAAGAGAACAGGTATTATTTGGAATGATCGGTATTCCTGAGGCTTTTTATCTAATAATGGGATTAAGCAAAATTGGTGCAGGTGTAAATATTGTTAATATTACTTATGAAAAAGATTTGCTTATTGATAGCGTGATGAATTCTGATTTTAATGTTTTCGTTATTTTAGATGTGTTTTATGATTTGTTTGAGGAAACGTTAAAAATGCCTGAAATGGCAAATAAAAAAATAGTGGTTGTTCATTTTTCAGAGTCATTTCCTAAATTCATCAAAGCGATAACCCTTAAACAAAGATGCAATTACAAAAAGAAATTCGATTGTTTGGCTAAAACATATGGATTAGACATTAGTTATTATGATGATTTGATTAAGGAATCCGATTCTATGCCTGATGTCAAAATTGCAAAATACGATAAAAATCTAAAATTTTTGACAGTTTATTCAAGTGGAACAACTTCTAAAGCTAAAGGAATTGATTTGTCAGTTGATTCAATAATATATATGGCTAAAAATCATGAATTGGCAGATTTGGGAACAGATGAAAACACAGCAAGTTTACATAAAGTGCCTATATGTTTTTCTACCGGTATAAATAATAATTTTTTGTTGCCGCCTTTAGTTGGAATGATTAATGTTTTAGATCCTGTTTTTGATAAAAAAACAATAGGTAAAAGTTTTTTACAACATCGATTTAAAATTGGCGTTGCAATCATATCAAATGAGATGTGGGAGGCGGTAAGTAATTCAAAATTAAAAAAAGACACATTGTCAAAACTTACGCATCCTATTGCAGGAGGTGATGGTGCTTCAGTATACAGACAGCAGGAAATATTTGAAAAATTAAAAAAATTCGGGTGTAAAACTCCACTTTATTCAGGTGCCGGCAGCACCGAAGTTGGCGCATGTGCAACAACTACTCTTCGTCAAGCATATAAAGCGGGGACCGCAGGTGTTCCGTTACCGCAAGTAAATGTTGCGGTAATCGATGAAACAGGTAAGCAATTAAAATATAATCAATCAGGTGAATTGTGTTACAGTACGCCTATGATGATGCTCGGATACACTGATAATACAAGCAAAACTCAAAACAGTTTTATTTATATTAATTCGAAAAAATATTATAAAACCGGTGACATTGGTTTTGTAGATGAAGATGGTTTTGTAACTTATAGAGGGAGAAAAAGCGATTTTATCGTGATTGATGATAACGGAATAGAGAAAAAACAATATTTGTTTGAAGTCGAAGAAATCGCAAAGAAATATGAATCTGTAATTGATTGCGAAGCTGTGGGAATCAAATTTAATGATAATAAATATCAAAATGTTGTAGTTCATATACAGTTTAATACAAAAAATGCTGATTTTATAAAAAAGACCGTTCTTGAAATATATAATGATTTTAAAAATATATTGCCATTATCAAGTGTTCCTGTAGCAATTAAAATCAGAAATGATTTTCCTGTGGCAAAAAGCGGTAAAAGAGATATTAAAAAACTTTTGTCTGAAACAGAGAACTTTTTATGTGTAAAGGACAATAATGTATACGATTGTTCGTTAAAAGAAGTATTAGGCGAGACTGTAAATAGATAAGAATCATTAATAGGCAAATAAGAAGCAAAATCAAGAATTATAGCTGTCTCTTATACACATCTCCGAGC
>ENA-OZTB01000101-OZTB01000101.1-human-gut-metagenome-genome-assembly--contig:-NODE-101-length-14556-cov-6.200193_pt1 | contig 14556 bp, 10 predicted proteins | sample MGYA00244132_ERZ653986 | MGnify/ENA primary metagenome ERZ653986 (study PRJEB26926, sample SAMN06164561) | human gut metagenome | biome: ENVO:00009003; feature: ENVO:2100002; material: ENVO:00002003...
GGCTCGGAGATGTGTATAAGAGACAGATATGTATCAGCACACTCTATACGGATCTGCTTAGGCACCTCCCAGATCTGCAGCTCATGAAAGCTGTCATTTCTGAAATCAAAATCAGCATATGCTGTTGAATCCACATGCAGATAATATTTATTTGTGGAAACAAAGGTTGGCTGTGGATAATTTGTGTTGTAATAGTCTCCTCCTGCCTTATTTTCTACATCCGAACGCCATGTAACGTAGGTTGTCTTATCACGTCCTACACCCGGTTCAGATGTCCAGATAGGAAAATTTCTTCCACGCAGATTAAAGTAAGACATCTGCTCACCGCAGCCATAGCATTTTTCCTCTTTATCTGCGGCTACCCTAAACCAGAATCGGTTAATCCTGTCATCCTTTTGTTCAAAATCAATGGTACACAGATTTTCGTCACATTTAATTTTCGCAATGATATAGCTTTCAAAGCATAGTCTGACTGTATCAGCTGTCTGAATCACATCTGTGAGCTTTAGTGGAAAACGCTCGGTAACATAATCTGTTATCTTGAAGTTACCTCTGTACATATCAACATCTTCCTGTCCTACTCCGACATAAATCATCGGTCTTTCTTTGCTATGCTCCAGAATCCTTTTTTCTCCCACAAAAAGCTGAAATTCATTATCATTTACTTTAATCTGCATTTAATAACCTCCCTAAGCTGTCTTTTTACGCTTGTTCATCTCTTTCACAATCAGAACAATTGTCTCAATCACAAATATTGCTGTTACAATAGCAATTCTTACTACATTTTTGTTCTCTGTTGCAATTCCTGCAGGCGAGAAAATGAAATACTCATATACCAGGAATGAAACAAGCCAGATTGCAAAAGCATTTTTATGCTTCCATGCTGTCATATCATAGCCATCATTTCTTGAAGCACTCTTGTCAAATACCTTTGTATTTGGTGCAATCTTGCTGCATACAAAGATGATTACAAGCATGATAACAAATGAGATAGCGTATATATACATATAATTAATTCCACTAACAGCATTTGTGAATGGTGTGTCAATATGTGGGAAGATAAACTTGTAGCATGCGTAGAATGCAATATGGAATATTGTTGCACATATTGCTCCAAGCTTAGAGCCCTTCTTTGAGAACATTCCTACAAGCACCATTGTAATGATAGGAATATTATAAAAACCTGTAAAGCTTCGTCCGAAATCATAAAGTCCTGTGCTAAGCACATCAAGGAATGGTGTAAAGATAATGGCAAATGCTGCAAAGCCCCATCCAATTTTCTTTGCAAGTTTTACTGTAGCTTCCTCTGAGAGATTTGGGTTAAAAATCGGCTTATAAATATCAATCATAAATACGGTACTAGCTGCATTGAGAAATGAATTATAAGTTGAGATAATTGATCCAAACAATGCTGCACAAAACAGTCCTACAGCCGGCCATGGCAATGACCTAGCTACAAGTGAAGGATATGCAAAATCCTTGCTTGTAAGACTTGGTACAAGTCTTGCTGCGATTACTCCGGGAATAACAAGAAGTAATGGTACCATCATCTTTAAAAAGCCTGAAAGTAAAACTCCCTTTTGTCCTTCCTTTAAGTTTTCAGCACCAAGTGCTCTCTGAATAAGTACTTGGTTAGTACCCCAGTAAAACAGATTTGCAAGCAGCATACCTGTAAAAATACATGCAAATGGTACAGGATCATTTTTTCCACCAATCGCATTGAGCTTTGCCGGTTCAGATGTAATAACATCCTTCACACCGACAATAAATCCACCTCCGCTTAATTTTCCAACAGCTATAAAACCAAATACGACTACAAGCACTGAGCCTAAAACAAGTAAAATTCCATTGATTGTGTCTGATACAGCTACTGCTCTCATACCTCCAAGTACGGCATATAGTGCACCAATAATACCTACAAGCACTATAAGAATTGTAAGTGCCATACCCTCGCTGATTCCAAATACTGTAGCAAAATCAAAAATCTGCTCAAATGCTATAGCGCCTGCGTACAGACATACAGGAATTCCGATTACTAAATATCCAATAAGAAATAGGATAGAAACCATACGGCGTACACCAACGCCATACCTCTCCTCCATAAACTCCGGCAGCGTTGTATATCCTTTTCTAAGATACATCGGCAAAAACACAAAAGCCATAATAATTGTGGCTATAACCGCTGTTGCTTCCCATGCCATGCCTGACATATTAGCTGCATATGACTGTCCCGACAAACCTACCAGATTTTCTGCCGACAGATTCGTAAGCAGCATTGAGCCTGCAATGAAAAAACCTCCAAGTCCATTTCCGGCAAGGAAATAACCCTTTGCCGTTTTCTGGTCATCGCTATTCTTCACTATCTTTCCTGAAATAATTCCAACCAGTGCTGTGAAAAGCACAAATGTCACCAAAGTAAATACTAAATGCTCCATAAAATCCTCCAATTTAATAGAAAAAATATACATCGATTTGTTGAAACTAACTATTCACATTCAATCTCTCACATGATATACTTTTTCTGAAAATTATTTCCCACGCAACCGAAAGTACAGTAATATGTCCAGTATTCAGTCTTTCGGTCACGTGGTTTTTTTAATAATAAAGTTCCTTATTCTCTCCAAGCAATCCAGGATATGCCCCTTGTTTTATCAATGGTTCTCTATCGGGATGTGCTATTACCCACTTATTTCTTTGCAAAAGCAGTCTCTCTTCTCCTATAGCAGCTTCATCTGCCCCTCCATTATTGAGTGGTGTATTGGTTCCCCGTGGAAGAATCACAACATTCTTAAATCCAATATCTGACACCCTGCATGGTGATAGATGAAGTGTCGTCTGGTACATCTCTATTGCTGTACCCTTTTCCACAAAAAATACCTTTGCATCTTCAATACGGTATGTATTGTCTTTTATCTCCCAGGTATGCCCCAGCACCAGCATAAAGTCAGTTACCGCTATATTGATTTCGCTGCCCTTATGGTACTCAAAACCATTGTATGTGGTGTTTCTGCCATTACAGTAGCCTATCTGTATAGGCATCTCTCCATATATACGATTTTTAAAAAACTCTGCTATATGTGTACGTTCAAGCTCTTCTACCGAAGCCACATATATATTTCCTTTCTCAGGAATTACAGTATTTTGTTCCATAAATGAGATAAGTTCGTTGCAATTGATATTTGAAATCACCCTTCCGTAGGTTTCAAAACATGGATCAGTGACACTGTATATAGTCACAGAATTTTTTTCATTCAAATGTTTTAACATATTTCCCCCACTTATCTTTGCATTGCCTTGACAGCCTTTATAGTAGCGCAGAAATCTTCTTTTCCAAAGCCAAGCTCCATTGCCTTGTCATATACCTGCTTTGCAGCGTTTTCTCCTTGAAGCTTTAATCCACTCTCCTTTGCCATATTCATGCAGATATTCACATCCTTGTACATGTTTTCAATCGAAAAGGCAGTGGTGTAATCCTCATTTTTGATTGGCACATTTTTGGAATCCAGATAAAAGTTCTGTCCACCGCCATATGAGATAGCTGTAGTATAGCTTTCTATATCTATTCCATATGCCCTTGCAAGTGTCAGCGTCTCATTTACACCATTTTGAATCTGTGATACAAGCGCGTTATGGCAGATTTTCATGACCAGACCTTTTCCGTTTCCACCCATCCTGATGATATTTTCTCCCATATAGGAAAGAATCGGCATAGCCTTCTCACACGCTTTTTCATCTCCACCGACATATATTCCGAGCTTTCCTGCAATAGCAGCAGGCTTCGATTTCACAACCGGTGCGTCCACAAACTCTGCACCCGTCTTCTTTACCATTTCAGAAATCTCCACAGAAACAGATGGATCTATCGTGCTCATATCAATACAGAGCTTTGTATCATCAAGTGCCGGTAAAACCTCCTTATAAATAGCCATCGAATGCTCTGACTTTGGAACCATTGATATAATTACGTCTGATTTTTCTGCCAGCTTAAGCGAACTGCTGCAGCCGATTGCACCCTTGCTCTCCAGTAGCTCTACCTTCTCCTTTACGAAATCAAATACATATACCTCATCATCATGCTTCTTCACTATATTCTCACTCATGGACTCCCCCATGATTCCGAGTCCTACAAATCCAATTTTCATTGCTTACAAACACCTCCCTGTTTCATCTATTCTGTAACTGTATTATCCCATGCATTCTGGAATGTCTCAAGTCCCTGTCTGGTATATGCATGTTTGATACTGTCCTTGTATACTGCAAGGCCTGTTGTAACGATATCTGCTCCTGCAACCGCACAGTCTACAATCTGCTTAGGTGTACGGATAGCCGCACAGATAATCTGTGTCTTTCCCTTATATCCGTAATTGTCATAGATATCTGAAATAGCCTGAATGTACGCTTTACAATCCTCTCCATTTGCCTCTTTCCAGCCGATGAAAGGTGAAACAAAAAGCGAATTATTCTTTGCCGGCAGAATAGCCTGTGCTGGTGAGAATACGAGTGTCACATTTGTTCTGATTCCCTCTGCCTCGAGTCTTCTTGCTGCCTGAATACCGGCCTCTGTGCACGGAATCTTGATAACAAAGTTGCTGCAGATAGCTGAAATCTTTCTTGCCTCTGCTACCATCTCATCTGCATCATCAAGGTGTGGGTTGATTTCAACCGAAATAGGGAATTTCTCGTATCCCTCGATTCCTTCCGCCTTAACCCAGTCTGCCATCTCACTGATTACAGTAAGGAAAGGCTTTCCGCTTACCATTATGTGGCGTGGATTTGTTGTCACTCCATCAATACCAAATGTATGGTAGGCCTCCTTGATTTCTTCGATTTTTGCACTGTCCAGAAAATACTTCATGATTGTTTCCTCCTTAATATTTAGTTAAATTTGTTAATTAATTGTTGTAAAAAATATAAGCCGTTATGTTTTTCTCTTGGCTTCTGTTTGTATTATATTACTATAGCATTGACTTTTCAATAGTATATAACGTTGCAAAAGCATTTTCGGCTATTTGTTTAAATTTATTAATCATTTTTTGTGCAATATGCAATAGCCATAAAAAATAAGCAGATAAAACTACTTTTTATTATAAAAAACCACCCGGAACTTTTTTTGCGTTCCGAGCGGTTTTTTAGTTAATCCTGTGATTGTACAGCTCTATCCTTATATGTCAGCTATTATTATCTACTTGCTACAGCTCTTCCTCTACCATGCTCTTCTCTCTGTTGAACGCATCATAGATACATGGAATTACTATAAGCGTAAGGATGGTTCCGTATACGAGACCTCCTATTATTGCGATTGCCATCGGCTTTATCATATCTGAGCCATCTCCGATACCTATCGCCGATGTAAACATTGCGAGTATGGTGGTCATCGCTGTCATCAGTATTGGACGAAGCCTTGTACGGCCTGCGTCTATGATTGCCTCATGCTTGCTCATGCCCTCTCTCCTGGCCTGATTGATATAATCAATGAGCACGATTCCATTATTTACAATGAGGCCTGCCAGCATGATAAAGCCAAGCATTGATATGATTCCGAGCTCATTTCCCGTGATGAAAAGAGCTATAAAGCCTCCTGTAAACGCAAGAGGTATACAGAACATGATAATAAACGGTGAAAGCAATGACTGGAACTGCGCCACCATGATAAGATAGATAAATATCACTGCAAGCACAAGCATAAGTCCAAGCTGACTCATTGACTCATTTATTGTCTCATCCTCGCCCTCCATGTCTATTGAATAGCCATCAGGAATGCTAAGTTTATCAATTTTAGATTTAATTTTATTGCTTAGTAATGTTACATTATGGTTTTCATCAACCGCACCTGATACTGTAATATATCTTGTCTGAGCATCTCGATGAATGGTACTCAGTGTCTGTTCCTGCGAAATAGTGCAGATATCACTGAGCGGAATCTCCTTTTCACTGCCATCATTATCCTTATAGGTAAATGTAAGGTTTTTGATGTCGTCCACAGTCACATCAGACTGCTCTGCGGATTGTAAGTATACCTCATAGTCCTTTATGTCTGTCGTAATGGTTGTTGCGCTCTTTTGAGATGATATCTCACCGGATACGAGCTGGTATACCTGAGCCACCGTATAGCCATACTTTGCTGCTTTTTCCTTATCCACAGTTATCTTAAGCTCATTGATTGTATCTCCAAGACCGTCATCTATATCTGTCACTCCATTTGTGTCCTTAAGGATATCTGCCACATCACCTGCAAGCTTCTGCAGCTTGTCTATATCATTACCCTTAATCCTGACAGAGAGACCACTTCCGAAAAACTCTGATGAGTCCATAGCTTGTGAAGATGCTGTTACCTTGCAGTCCAGATTCTTTGTGCGTTTTTCAATTTCATCTATTACCTTATCCGATGAAACATCCGACTTCTCATCAAGCAATATATACATGCTCACACTGTTGCTTCCTGAGCTCATCAGGTTCATGGTCGAGCTGCCGCCTGCTGTAGCTCCTATTGTGTCTATGCCCTTTATATCAGATATTTTGTCCATAACCTTATCAGACAGCTCTGTAAGCTGCTTGAAGTCGAGCTTTTCGTCATCCTTTGCCTCTATGGTAAGTGAAATCTGATTTGACTCCATGTCCATATCCATAAATGTCATTCCCCTTGACATGCAAAGTGCGCCACTGCCGACTAAAAGCACTACTGCCGCAATAAATACCACCGGCTTAAATCTAAGACATATGCCGAGCACATTTGCATACCAATCCTTAAAACGGTCAAACCATGGATGCTTTATATCCTTCGTCTTTTTGAGCATGCCTGAAGCAATTGCCGGTACAAATGTGAGTGCCACAACAAGAGATGCCATAAGAGTAAACGCTACCGTAAGTGCCAGGTCTACAAAGAGCTGTCTCGTGATTCCATCAGTAAAAATGATTGGCGCGTACACACTTACCGTGGTAAGTGTAGAGGCAAAAATGGCTCCTGCCACCTGATTTGCACCCTCAACAGCCGCCTTCTTTACCGAATATCCTTCTCCCCTTAATCTGTAGATATTCTCGATTACTACAATTGAATTATCCACCAGCATTCCTATTCCAAGCACAAGTCCCGACATTGAAATGATATTTAAGGTGATATCCGTAAAATACATAAGCACCACAGCCACAATAACCGATAGCGGTATAGATGCTGCGATAACAAGCGTTGGCTTTATATCCTTTAAGAACAAGAGCAATACGAAAATAGCAAGTATTGCTCCCACTATCATATTTTCCATAACACTCTTTACTACCATGTCAATGTATACGCCCTGGTTCATAAGCACTGTGGCGTGTAATCCGTCATTTTCCTTTTCCAGCGAATCAAGCTTGTCCAAAAGACGGTCTGTGACATCTCCTGTAGAGTAGCCGGTCTGCTTCTCCATGGAGAGCATTATTCCGGGATTACCGTTGACTATCGCATATGTCTCATCCGAGTTGTCAGTCATCTCAACATCTGCCACATCACCGACATGAATAGGAGCTATTCCATCAAGCTTCATATCCATAAGCACTAGATTTGTTAAATCATCAATTGATTTTATCTCATCTCCCACCTGTACTATGTACTGCGTGCCATTTGAATCATTTACATAGCCTGCAGGCATATCAAAATTCTGAGCGACGAGCAGCTGCGAGAGTGAGTCAATTGTTAAAACTGCATTTAAGTTTGACTTGTCAAGTGCATCATCCTTACTCTTTTCAAGCTCCTTCTTTGAACTGTCAAGAGATGCCGCTGCTGTTGCAAGCTGTGCCGACTGCTGTCCTATGCTTATAGAGCTTATAGCTGCCTGACTGTTTAGATTATCATAGGCATCTAAAAGTGCTGTCTCTCCTTGTGCTATCTGGTCAAGCCCGCTTTGGCACTGCTCTATACCTGTATTCACCTGAATGAGAGTCTGTGCTATCGCTGACGCTGCCGCAGGCAGATCATCTGCTGTGTTTACGGTGATTCCAAGCGCCGAGAGACCTGAAAACTGTGTTGCAATCTGCTTATCAACCTGCTCAAGCTGTGCTTTAAGTGCTGTGCCCGCTTCACCCGGTGCATTTGCGCCCTCTTTGAGTGACGGAATTGTCTTTGTATATGTATCACTATTCATGAAGTCTGAAAGAGCTGACTGAATTGTTTCAAGCTGGCTTTTCTGCTCATTTAAGCTTGCAAGAGTACTCTCTAGCTGAGTCTTCTGCTCTGCAAGCTTTGCCTTTTGCTCCTTTAGCGTATCCACTCCCGCGCTCATCTGATCCGATGCAGATGTGATCGCGTTTTGTCCGCTCTCTATCTTTGCGCTTGCATCATCCATCTGACTTTTTGCATCGTCAAATTTCTTTGAAACGGCATTATTTATTTTCTCATTGAGCGCATCTATCTTGGCCTGATTCATCGTGACCTGTATCTGCTCGGTGAGCTCACCTGTCGCAGTCACTGATGCGACTCCCTCCGTACTCTCAATTGCAGGCTTAAGTGTGTTTTCCACAAAGTCGGTGATTTCCGACTTGCTTTTCCCATCCATATCCACAGCAGTCATCATGATTGGAAGCATGTCCGGATTTATCTTCATAATGGTCGGAGTACCCACTCCATCCTTCCAGCCAGCCTTGACCTGATCTATTTTCTGCTGCATCTCTATCACTACAGAATCCATGTTGGCATTCTGCTCATACTCGCATGTCACCAGAGAATAGCTGTTATATGACATTGAGCTTACGTTTTTGATATTGGACGTAGTTGCCATAGCTGCTTCAAGCGGCGCGGTGACATCGCTCTCCACCTCCTGTGGACTTGCTCCCATATCTGTTGTCACTATAAGTGCATACTGAAAGCTCATATCCGGCAGCAGATCTGTCGTCATCCTGCCAAGTGATACAACACCGAGTACTATTACCAGCAGTACTCCTACAAGTACAGTAAAAGGCTTTTTTACACTATATCTTGATATCATCTGACCCCTCCTTCTTCTTTTCCTTGATAATATCCTGCCTTAGTTTGATAGACATTGTGATTACTACGATTTTCACAATAAATTTAATTCGCTGTTATACTTTTATTATACAATGTGGCGGATTGCAACTCAATTGGTTTATACTTTTTTAAGAGTTTTTGACAATAAAAAGACACCCAATTATACGATTAATATAATTCGATGTCCTTAAATGTCTTTTAATATCTTTTATTTATTTCAGCTTCAGATGCCCTCTTCCTCTGTCTCATCCTCATCATCATTGATACCTGCAACAGCACTTGTAACAGCTCCGATTACAGCGACAAGTGCAAAGATGATAACTAAAAAAATAACTATAAAGAATGCTACTAAAAAACCTGTATCTGTCATATAATTTACCCCCATAGCTGTCTCACAGCTTCTTTAAAATATAGTTTTAGTTTAACACACTTGTCTGTAAATAACAATATCGTAAGGGGCTAAATTATTGACTAAATATTGACTAAAATATTGATTTATGAAATTGCTCAGTCCTTGATCTGCATACCGTTTGCATCCATATGATAGCCTTCAGTCATGATCAGCTTTGATACCGGAACTATCTCATAGCCCATGTCCTGCAGCTTCGTGAGCATCTCATCGAGTGCCTGCGAGGTGTATTTGGCGCCAAGATGGCAGAGTATTATCGAGCCACAATCCAGGCTTTTGTGATTGCACACTGTATCTATAATGTTTTGCATACCATAGTTTTTCCAGTCGAGTGAATCCACATCCCACTGGATTGGATAATAGTCACAGCCATACACTGTGTCAATCAGTTCATTGTTGTACGAGCCGTATGGCGGTCTGAATACCTTCATATCCTTTCCGGTCAGCTCCTTGACCTTTTTGTGCACATCCATTATCTCCGTCTTCATCTCGCCTGCCGTGATTGTTGCCATATCATAGTGGTGCTCACTGTGATTTCCGGGCTCATGCCCTTTTTCAACCAGCGTCTTTACACATTCAGGATTATCACTCACAAACCCTCCTGTCATAAAAAATGTAGCCTTTACGTTGTGCTTGTCAAGTGTCTCCATCATACTGTCAAAATCCTCTGCTCCCCAGGCACAGTCAAATGAAAGGGCTATCTTTTTTTCTGTTGTCTGAACCGAATATACAGGCAGCTTTCTGTCCCCGAACTGACTCACAGCACTGCTAAGTGTCTCCATCACCTCTATATTTTTCAGCTGTGATATGTCATACTCTCTGCCATATAAAGCGCCTGTAATAAGAAGCGCCGACAGCAGCACTCCAAAAAGGAATCTGTGTCGGCGTTTCTTTCGTTTTGTCCCATTATGTAGTTTTGTATTTTGCATGTATGCTCTGTATTCACTCATGCTATATACTATTCTTTATTATCACAAATTATGAATAATGAAATAACTCTATTTCAGTTCTTCTGCCCTTCCGATAAACTCAAGCACTACCTCAATCGACTGATGCGCAGCCTTCTCCGCAAAGGTCTGGTAGTCTGTCTCGCCGCCATCGCCGTCTGATATTGAGCGAAGAATGGCAAATGGCACCTTGTTCACATAGCACACATGACCGATGCTGCCACCCTCCATCTCTGCTGCGATTGCATCAAAGGTATTCGAAATATAATCCTTCTGCTCCTTTGTGGCAATAAACTGATCTCCTGTTGCGATATTGCCCTTTTTGTAGTGGATATTCCTGTCAGCTAAGCATGAGCACATGAGCTCCACCATTTTTGTATCAGCCGGAAGCAGAATCATATTGATGCCTGAGAGAAGTCCCTTCGGATCTCCGATTGGCGATGTATCCATATCGTGCTGCAGCACGTTTGTGGCTACTGCCACGTCAAGCACATTTAAGTCCTTTGTCAAAGTTCCTGCCACTCCGATATTGACAATCATATCTACATCATATTTCAAAATCATGGCCTCTGCACATATTGCCGCAAATACCTTTCCTATTCCGCATTTTGCCGCAACAACATACTGATCACCGATTTTGCCCTCAACAAACTCCACTCCACTGTAAACCTCTGTCTGTGTGTCTGTCATCTGAGCCTTTAAGTCATCGACCTCCATCTGCATTGCACCAATTACACCTATTGTCATTTTATTTCTCCATTCCTGCTATCTTGCTATTATATTTTTAGTCCTCGTTTACTGTGGATAAGTAAACTCCATATTTGTCTGGCTCTCAAGCACCTTTAGATATGCACGGCACTCCTTCTTTGCCTCGTCAAGTGACAGATTCTCGTAATGTCCGCACTCTATGGCTGATGCACCAAACACCGGTCCATCATACTCAAGTATCTGTTTTAAGACCTCTTTTGTGATTTCAAAAACCTTTCCCGGCTCGACATCCCTCACAACGAGATAGAAGCCTGTCTGACAGCCCATCGGTCCAAAATATACCACATCATCTGCAATCTCAGAGTTTCTCACACATGTTGCAAACATATGCTCCACTGAGTGCATAGCTGAATTGGTCATATAATCGCCTGCATTAGGTTTTCTTGTACGAAGGTCGTATGTAACGATTTCTCCATCTTTTCTTGAAATATAAAATCCAGGTTTAAGAATATTATGATTGATTGTAAAGCTTTTAATTCTTTCCATAAAAATGTTTCTCCTTACTTAGTTGCTGCCTCAAACTGCTTCAGATAATCCTCAAATACATTGAGTGCATCATCCACAGGCTTTGGTGTGCTCATATCGACACCGGCACTCTTTAGCAGCTCGATTGGATTCTTCGAGCATCCACCGCACAGGAAATTTCCTATATACTTATCCACAGCAGGCTTTCCCTCCTCAAGTATCTTTTTTGAAAAAGCAACTGCTGCCGAATAGCCCGTCGAGTACTGATATACATAGTACGGTGTGTAAAAATGCGGTATACGCATCCACTCATATGATATCTCATCATCCACGCGCATATCCGGTCCGTAGTACTGCACATTCAGCTCATGCCATAGCTCATTTAGCACATCCTTGGTAACCGGCTCGCCCTTTTGCATTTTCCGGTGAGCTATATGCTCAAACTCAGCAAACTGTGCTTGTCTGAAAAGTGTCGTCCTGAAACCGTCCAGAAAATGTGTCATGAGATATTTTCTCTCATTCTCATCCTCACAATGCTCAAGCATATAGTGCATTAGAAGCGACTCATTGCAGGTGGATGCAACCTCTGCCACAAAAATCAGGTATCCCGCGTAGGTGATGCTCTGATGCTCATTTGAATAGTATGTATGCATCGCATGTCCCATCTCATGAGCCAGCGTAAACACACTGTCCAGATTGTCGGCATAGTTCAAAAGCACATACGGATGAGTGCCGTAAGCGCCCCATGAATACGCACCACTTCTCTTGTTCTCATTCTCATATACATCTATCCAGCCACTCTCCATGCCAGCCTTAAGTGTGCTGACATACTCATCGCCCATAGGCTCAAGCGCCTTTGCCACAAGCTTTTTCGCCTCATCATAGGTGTATGTGGTCTGTACATTGTCCACGATCGGTGCAAACAAATCATACATATGCAGATGCTCCACACCTAAAAGCTTCTTCCTAAGCGCCATGTACCCGTGCAGAGCCGGCAGATGTGCATGAACCGTCTCAATCAGATTGTCATAGACACTCTCAGGAATATCGCCACCGGATAAATACATGGCCCTTGCACTGTCATATTTTCTTACCCTTGCATAAAAAGTGTCATTTTTCAGCTTGCTGATGTACATCATGGAAACAGTATTGCTCCACTTCTTGTACGAATCATAGACTCCACGGAACACCTGCTTGCGCAGGCTTCTGTCCTTGCTGCTTAAAAAATCTATGAAATTGCCATGCGTGATACGGATTTTATTTCCCTCGACATCAGTGATATACGGGAATTTGATATCCGCATTGTTGAACATGCTGAATATATTCTCCGGTGCTGCAGCCATCTCACCGCACTGCGCCAGGATATTTTCCTCTGCAGCCGATAAGGTATGCTCTTTCTGACGCATTATCTCATCAATCGCACGCTTATAGTGCATAAGCTCATTGCTCTCACTGTAAAAGCTCTCAAGCCTTTTATCATCTATCTGCAAAATCTCCGGACTCGCAAATGCCAGCGCACCTGATGCCTGAACAGTCAGTGTCTCTGCCTTTGACACATATGCCTGATATTTCGACACGGCAGTATCCTGATGCGAGCGCTCATTCGCATAAACCACTATACGCTCCAAATAATAAGACAGCTCATCCTGCTTCTTAAAAAAATCAAGCAGCGTTGCTGCACTGTCGGCCAGATGTTCCTTAAATCCGGATAGCTTTTCTGCAAGCTGTGACGCTTTTTCGCACTCAGCCTCCCACAGCTCATCTGTCTCATACATATCCTCAAGCTTCCATTTGTACTCGTCTGAGATTTCATCTCTCTTTTGAAGCCTTTTCTCACTCATTTTGTGTTACCTTCTATCTTACTCTTTTTATTTAGAATCCCACACATCTGCTCTGCAAAATGCATATAGACGTGTGGGATATATGTGAATTATAACAATTAAGCTCTACTTTGTAATTAAAGTGCCCATACCACCTGAAACAGTCTTGCCCTCTTTATTGAGCTTTGTGATAAGCACCGAACGGATGGCAGAGTCACCGATAAAGTCGATAGCCGCCTCAATCTTTGGAGCCATGGTACCCTCATCAAACTCGCCTGCTGCAAGGTACTTCTTTGCCTCATCGACAGTCATGGTATCAAGCGGCTTCTCATCCTCCTTGCCATAGTTCAGGCAGACCTTGTCAACGCTTGTAAGTATAACAAGTCTGTCAGCATCAAGAGTATCTGCAAGCTTTCCTGCTGCAAGATCCTTCTCGATAACAGCACTGGCGCCCTGAAGCTTATTGTCCTGTGCTAAAACAGGAATTCCGCCGCCACCGCATGCGATAACAACCTGATCCGCATCAACAAGAGCCTTAATAGCATCCTTTTCCACTATATCAACAGGCTTTGGAGCCGCCACAACTCTTCTGTAGCCTCCCTCGACCTGTGTCACATGGTTGCCCTTCTTCTCCTCTTCCTCAGCCTCAGCCTCTGTCATAACACGGCCAATGATCTTTGTCGGATGATAAAAAGCCTCATCATATGGGTCAACAACCACCTGTGTAAGTATTGTAGAAACGGTCTTGTAAATTCCTCTGCCAAGAAGCTCTGTACGGATAGCATTCTGTAAATCATATCCTATATAGCCCTGGCTCATTGCAGAGCAGACAGCTGTAGGTGTAGCTGTATACTCAGGATAAATCCTGCAAAACTCAGACATAGCGGTGTGAATCATGCCCACCTGCGGTCCGTTGCTGTGTGTGATAACAACCTCATAATCGTCCCTGATAAAATCTGCAACTGCCTTTGCTGTATGCTTTGTAGCCTCGTGCTGCTCCGGAAGAGTTGTTCCAAGAGCATCATGTCCGAGTGCGATAACTATTTTTTTCTTCTTCATGCCGACCTCCTATGCTGCATCCGCTCAATGTGTATTATATCTCATAATCATAAACCCATATGTCTGTCTCTTATACACATCTCCGAGCCCACGAGACATGCGCAGATCTCG
>ENA-OZTB01000113-OZTB01000113.1-human-gut-metagenome-genome-assembly--contig:-NODE-113-length-13688-cov-3.448324_pt1 | contig 13688 bp, 10 predicted proteins | sample MGYA00244132_ERZ653986 | MGnify/ENA primary metagenome ERZ653986 (study PRJEB26926, sample SAMN06164561) | human gut metagenome | biome: ENVO:00009003; feature: ENVO:2100002; material: ENVO:00002003...
TATTCGTCGGCAGCGTCAGATGTGTATAAGAGACAGGAATTCACTCAAATTATCGGTTTGTCATCGGATTTAACGGGACGCTGATAGGCTTGGGATTGGCAGGAATTTTACCTCCCGCAGCATCGGCCGCACTGCACAATCTTTCTACGCTTGGCGTCAGCCTGCGTAGTATGAGTGCTCTGCCGGAACCCAAACAGGATAATGACCGCTGTATATAGCCGGACAACCAAAAGAGAGAAACCTTTGTGTAGTTTCTCTCTTTTTATTCATCCATAAAAAATGCAGAAGCACTTGACATTCAGCTTAAGAGCAACTATAATATAGCAGTGATATATAGCACCGCTATATTTTTTAAGGAGGCGTGTACCATAGATGAGAATCTGACAACTTTGGATCAAATCCATGAGGCGGCAAAAGCGGAGTTTTTGCAAAAAGGCTACAAGGACGCTTCCCTGCGGAATATCGTCAAATCTTTGGGCAAGACACTGGGAGCCTTTTACGGTTATTATAAAAGCAAAGAGGAACTTTTTGAGGCTTTGGTGGGCGAACATTATCAATACTTGATTGATCGCTTTAAGGACGCTCAGAAGCAATTTGCCGACCTGCCCCATGAACAGCAGCCGGAAGTGATGGGCGATATATCAGGGGTATGCATGTTTGATATGCTGCATTATGCCTATCAGCATTTAGAGGAATGTAAGCTCATTCTTTGTTGTTCCGAAGGGACCCGCTTTTCTGGGCTGATTGATGAGATGGTGGAAATTGAAGTGGAGGGGACACACGCTTATCAAAGAGTGCTGGCGGAATTAGGCAGACCCTCCCCGCCGCTTGACCCAACTCTGGAGCATATTTTGATCACCGGGATGTTTCATACGTTTTTTGAACTTGTTATCCATGAAATGCCGCTTCCCGATGCGGAAAACTATGTAAAGGAAATGCGGGCCTTTTACACCGCAGGATGGATGAAAATTATGGGGCAATAACGCCCTATAATTTTTGACTTGCAGTTAGCTTAAACTAACTAAATTAGATATAAGAAGGACAAATCATTGTCCTCTGTATCATAAATGAAATGTAAAGGAGGAATTCTCTTGAAAAAACAATCTAATTTATCGCGCCTGCTCACGATTGCGGGAAGTTACCGATATCTGACCTATGCGTCCTGGATCCTCTCCGCAATCAGCGCATTGATCGCACTCGTGCCTTATTATTTTATCTGGCAGGTCATGCGTGAAGTGCTGGAAGTCGCTCCGGATTTCAGCCGTGCGCAGAATCTGACCTACAACGGCTGGATGGCAGTGATGTTTGCGGTCATTGCGGTACTGGTGTACATCGCCGGGCTGATGTGCTCCCATCTGGGCGCATTTCGCATTGCCACCAATTTGCGTTTGCAGTCCATGAACCATATCGTAAAACTCCCCCTGGGATTTGCGGAACATTTTGGCAGCGGTAAGCTGCGCAAAATCGTCAATGAATCCAGCGCTGCTACGGAAACCTATCTGGCACACCAGCTCCCGGACCGTGCGAACGCCCTCGCAACTCCCTGCGGTCTTCTGGTTCTGCTGTTTGTGTTTGACTGGCGGCTGGGTCTTTTGAGTTTGGCGCCGGTACTTCTGGGCTTTCTCATTATGATGGCGATGACCGGAAAGGAAATGCAGCAGAAGATGAAGGAATATCAGAATGCGCTGGATGATATGTCCAATGAAGCGGTAGAGTATGTCCGAGGTATTCCGGTGGTAAAAACCTTTGGCCAGACCATCTTTTCCTTTAAGAAGTTTAAGGATTCAATTGACCGGTACAAGGTGTGGGTGATTGCCTACACCAAGCAGCTGCGCACGCCTATGATGTTCTATACCGCGGCCATTAACGGTGTGTTTGTCTTTTTGATCGCAGGAGCCTTGCTGTTTACGCAGGATCAGGTCACGACAGAATTTTTGCTCAATCTGGTATTCTATATCATCATTACGCCGATCATTTCCGTGACACTCACACGTATTATGTTCCAGAGCGAAAACGCTATGATCGTGGACGATGCTTTACAGCGGATTGACAGCGTTCTGAATTTGGAGCCGCTGAAAGAAACAGCTCATCCCATGCATCCGAAAGACGGCTCTGTAGAGCTTGAACAGGTACATTTCAGCTATAACGGAGAAAAGGATGTTTTGAATGGCATATCTATTTCTATTCCTGCCGGGCAGACAGTCGCTTTTGTGGGACCGTCCGGCGGCGGAAAAACCACGCTGGCAAATCTGATCTCCCGCTTCTTCGATCCTCAAAGCGGTACTGTAAGGGTGGGCGGCGTAGACGTCCGTGATATTCCGAAAGAAGAACTGATGAACACGGTTTCCTTTGTGTTCCAGAACAGCCGGCTGATCAAAGCTTCCATCTTTGAGAATGTGCGTCTGGGTAAACCGGAAGCCACCCGGGAGGAAGTCATGGCTGCCTTAAAAAATGCCCAGTGCGACGATATCCTTGAAAAACTGCCGGATGGTATGGATACGGTGATCGGCACCAAGGGGGTCTATCTTTCCGGCGGCGAGCAGCAGCGGATTGCTATTGCCCGCGTGATGCTGAAAAATACCCCCATCATTATTCTGGATGAAGCCACAGCTTTTGCGGATCCCGACAATGAAACCAGAGTACAGGCGGCTTTTTCCAAACTGTCTCAGGGCAAAACGGTCATTATGATTGCCCACAGGCTTTCCACGGTGGCCGGTGCAGATCGGATTTACGTTGTAAAAGACGGGCAGATCGCAGAGAGCGGTTCCAGCCGTGAGCTGATGGAAAGAGGCGGTCTGTTCGCCCGGATGTGGCAGAACTATCAGACTTCCATTCAGTGGAAGGTACAAAAGGAGGTACAGTAAGATGATCAGACGTCTGCAAAAACGATATGCCTTGTCCGAACAGGGCGCAAAGGATTTAATTAAGGGCTGTTTTGCCTGCGTCCTGCAAAATATCTCTTTCATGTTCCCGGTGGGATTGCTGTACTGCATGGTGAGCGATCTGATGAACGGCGGTGTTCCGGAAAGCCGGCTTCCCTTCTACATTGTCGGCTGTATTCTCTGTGTGGGATTGATCTTGCTGACAACCTACTTCCAGTATAACGCCACCTATTTTGCCACCTATACGGAAAGCGGCGTGCGCCGTATTACGTTGGCGGAGCGGCTGCGGAAAATCCCCCTGTCCTTCTTCGGAAAGAAAGACCTTGCGGATCTTACCAGCACCATTATGGCGGACTGCACCTTTTTAGAGCAGAGCTTTTCCCACTTTATCCCGGAGCTTGCCGGATCCATCATCTCTACGGTCTTGATTGCCGTCAGCCTGTTCTTCTACGATTGGCGTATGGCGCTGGCGGCTCTTTGGGTGATGCCGGTGGCGTTTGCCATTGTAGGTTTTTCTGCAAAGGTACAGGAAGGGTTTAATCAGAAATCCATGGATGCGAAAATGGCCTGCGCGGATGGAATTCAGGAGTGTATTGAAACGGTGCAGGATCTGAAAGCCAACAACGCTGAAAAAGAATACCTCAAAGGGTTGGAAAAGAAGATCCGCGCGGTGGAACACCGCTCCATTCTCAATGAGTTCGGTTTGGCGGCATTTGTAGTATCCGCATCCCTTGTGTTAAAGCTTGGGATTGCCACGGTTGCGCTTGCAGGCTCCGTTTTGCTGATGCAGGGTAGTTTGGATATTTTGACCTTCTTCCTGTTCCTGCTGGTGGTTTCCCGGCTCTATGATCCCTTGCAGGGTGCGCTGCAGAATCTGGCGGCGGTAATTTCCACCCGGACAAATATCGCCCGTATGAATGAAATCCTTGACCATCCCATTCAGCAGGGCAAAACCAGCCTTTCCAATCAGGGGTATGACATTACTTTTGACCATGTTGGGTTTGCCTACAACACCGGAGAAACAGTATTAAAGGATGTCAGCTTTACTGCCAAACAGGGGGAAGTGACCGCACTGGTGGGTCCCTCCGGCGGCGGTAAAACAACAGTGTCCCGTCTGGCAGCCCGGTTTTGGGATGTGAGCCGGGGAAAAATTACGGTAGGCGGTATGGATGTCTCAAAAGTGGATCCGGAAACGCTGCTTTCTCTTTATTCCATTGTGTTTCAGGATGTTACCCTGTTTGACAACACCATACTGGAAAATATCCGTATCGGTAACAAAGACGCCACAGATGAGGAGGTTCTGGCTGCGGCACGGCTTGCCAATGTGGATGAATTTGCCGAGAAGCTTCCTGATAAATGGAATACTAACATAGGCGAAAACGGTTGTGAGCTCTCCGGCGGAGAACGCCAGCGGATTTCCATTGCCCGTGCCTTCTTAAAGAACGCGCCGATCATCCTTCTTGACGAAGCTACAGCCTCTCTGGATGTGGAGAATGAAACGCTGATACAGACAGCTCTGTCACGGCTGATCAAAGACAAAACTGTTCTGGTGATCGCACACCGGATGCGCACGGTAGCCGGTGCGGATAAAATCGTCGTGCTTTCCGATGGTATGGTGGCGGAAGAGGGCGATCCGGATACCCTGCTCCAGCAAGACGGTATCTATACCCGCATGGTAAAATTACAGACAGAAAGCCAGAACTGGACGCTGGCATAGTGTGATTTTCTGTTGCGGGCATAAACCAGATGTTAGGCAAATGCCGCACGCAAAACATTACTATTTTTGAGTGTGGCTTTGTCTATATCTGGAAACACTTTAGTACAGTATCTTGACAAAATGATGTATGGTATGGTAAAATCAATCAGTTAGAGTTAGCTAACTATTTTTATTTTATTTTGGTTAGCCGGTGCTAACCGCATGGGGATAGAAGAATGCTAAAAGTAACAATGAAAATCGATGGAATGTCCTGTGGAATGTGTGAGGCTCATATAAACGATGCGATCAGAAAAGTATTTTCTGTTAAGAAAGTGACTTCTTCTCACAGAAAAGGGATCACGGAACTGCTTATACAAGACGCCGTTGACACACAGTTACTGAAACATGCTGTGGAAGAATTCGGGTATAAGGTGTTGGATATTCGTTGTGAACCTTATGAAAGACAAGGGTTTTCCCTGTTTAAAAGAAAATAGATGAGGGTGAAAAGACATGCCTTTTGAATTATGGCAGGGGCTGCTGATTCCTTTTGCCGGGACGACGCTCGGCGCAGCCTGCGTCTTTTTTATGCGGAACAATTTGAGTGAACTGGTTCAGCGTGCGCTTACCGGCTTTGCGGCAGGGGTTATGGTGGCGGCTTCCATATGGAGTCTGCTGCTTCCTGCCATGGAACAGGCATCAGACATGGGGCAATGGTCCTTCTTCCCTGCTGTAGCTGGATTCTGGCTTGGTATTTTATTCTTACTGGGATTGGATCGGCTGATCCCGCATCTGCATCGTGGCAGCTCAGAGGCTGAAGGCGTCAAAAGCAGTCTTGGAAAAACAACTATGCTGACTCTGGCAGTAGCACTGCACAATATTCCGGAAGGGATGGCAGTGGGCGCAGTCTATGCCGGGTGGCTCTACGGGGACAGTGGGATCACGCTGGCGGGGGCGCTGGCTCTTTCTCTGGGTATCGCCATTCAGAACTTCCCTGAAGGCGCTATTATATCCATGCCCCTGAAAGCGGAGGGTTTCTCCAAATCCCGCTCATTTCTGTATGGAACGCTGTCCGGTGCGGTAGAACCGATAGGTGCGCTCCTGACCATCCTTCTGGCAGGAATTTTAGTCCCGGTACTGCCCTATGCTCTGAGCTTTGCCGCTGGTGCAATGATTTATGTGGTGGTAGAGGAATTGATTCCGGAGATGTCGGCCGGAAAGCACTCCAATGTGGGAACCATTCTGTTTGCAGTCGGTTTCACTTTGATGATGGTATTGGATGTGGCGTTGGGCTGATACAAAGCTGTTCGAAAAAGGAGGACACAGAATGTCACATTTAGGCGTTGTGGAGGACACACTTTTTGTCCCCATGCTGGGCAGGATTTATGCCAGCGAGCATTGCCCGCAGATCATATATGATAAAAAGGCTTTGGAATTAAAAGAAAAGCTGCCGTCCGACCTGCAGGAAAACGGCAGTCAGAGCCAGTATACCCTGCTGGCTTCAGCGGTGCGGTCTGCTAATATGGACCGTTTCATCCGGTCGTTTTTAAAGCGCAGACCGGACGGTGTGATTGTCCAGCTCGGCTGCGGTCTGGAGACGACCTATTACCGCTGCGATAACGGAAGGACCCGCTGGTATGCCGTTGATTTGCCACACGTCATTGACTACCGGAAGGAACTGCTCCCGCAGTCGGAGCGTGAGACCTATCTTGCTGGAGATGCTTTTACAGAGAATTGGATCAGACAAGTTCGCACGGATTTGCCCGACGCCCCTATCCTTGTTACAGCAGGCGGACTGTTTCACTATTTTGAGGAAGATAAGGTTATTTCCCTGTTTCGTATGCTCAGACAATTCGGAGAAATAGAAGTCGTCTTTGATACTGTGAATAAAAAAGGCATGGCTATGATGCAAAAGAAATACATGAAGCAGGTCGGCCACGCCGATGTGCAGATGTTCTTTTATGTGGATTCAGCAGTGAATTTAGCTGGAAAGATTGGCGGTGGACTTATGGATATGACAGAAGAGCCTTACTACCGTTATATTCCCAAAAACGGCTTAAAACTATCCACCAAGGTCAGTATGGCTGTTTCTGACCGGTTCTGTATGGTGAAGATGATTTGTTTGAATTTATAGTGTTTTCACTTTATACGAATACAATAGCGGAGGGAATTTTAATGTTGGAAAAAGAAAACTTAACGCCGTTTCAAATTCAGCTGCTGCTTTATTACCTGACGGCGGAACCGTCAAAGCGTACGGTAACGGATTCAGCCAGAAGCCTGAATGTGAGTAAATGGGTGGTCACTCGTACGCTGGATACGCTGGAAAAGCTGAATATTGTAGAACGTCTGGAGAATCGCAAAACGGTTTTGACGGTTCCGGGAGTTAAACTGGCAGAAAAGTATCAGAAACAGAGAAAGGTATTAGAAAAATATATGCAGTATCAGGATATCCCTCCTGCACAGATTAAGGAGAATGCCCTTCGAGCATTGGCAGCAAGGTTTTCTGATGAATTTATGGATCGGCTGGCTGAACAGGAAAGCCGGATGCATATCAAAGAAATATTTGCCGGACGCCGAGACTTCCATGGCGGGGATATTTGTAATTACCTCAGTGATGGCAGTTACTATTTTCCGTTCATTATTTACCGGGAACAAATCAAAAATCACAATAACCTTTCCATGGCAAACCGTGGTTTTGAAAATCCGTGTGAAGTCATCGTAAAGGATCATGAAGGACTTGTGTATCTGGCGGCAAAAACCGTATCCGCTCAGTCTATGTCCAGTAAAAATAAAATGGAAGGACGCATCCAGAAGCTGCAATACTTATATGACGGAGAATTCCGTGACGGCGGCATTGACGGGCGTTATGTATTTTTTCCGGTAACGGCACTGCGGTTTATCTCTATGGGAAAAGGCCGGGATACCCTGCTGCATGGAAGCGTATGCCTGAAAATGCAATGCAGTGTTGGGGATATGCATATGCCGGAGAGTACAGCTGTTTTCACCATGTTCATCCATTAAAACAGGCGGATTCAGAAGAAATGAAAAATTTTTTGGAGCAGTTTTGCAACAATGCTGGTTTATCAGTCATGATCGGGGTTTAGACGCTTTTTTAACCCTTCAACAGGCTGTTTGGAGCAGTTTTGCAACAGAAAATCCATTGACAACAAAATGGTAACTGGCTATACTGAATTTGCTTTAAGGAAAATGCGGATTATAAAAGCAGTATATTTTATCATTCGCAGCCCTGTTTGGTCTTTGAGACCGGACAGAAGAGTAACAGGAGAGCAGAGTCAAAAGCAATATGACAACAACGATCCCCCTCTTAAAAACTCCGAAAGGAGCAATTTTTTAGGGGATTAGTTAGCATAACCTAACTCAGACGGATAACCTTTTGCCTCTGCCCGTTTATATCAGGGAAACAAGCGTGTTAACTTGTTCTCCTGACCAGAACATCGCAAAAGGAGGATTGGTGCGCGATATTTTTTATTATGCCGTAGAAACGGCATTATTTTTCACCAAGCGGTTAGATTATGCTAACCGAAACATTGTTTTTATAAAGGCACTGTTAAGTAAAAATGAAAAAATAGCAAATGATTCTGCAAAATAACTAAGGAATTCAAGAGTTAGCTAAAGAAAACAGTTTTTTGGGATTGGGATTGTAGTTAGCACCGGCAACCTGAGCAGGAGTAAGTCCACCAAGTCCCTGATGAGGTCTGATGAAGTTGAAGAAGAAAACAAAGACCGATATGGTAGCATTGGCAGACTCAAAAGAATGAAAGCCACGCTTTGTTTTGTACCAAGCCTTAAAACGGTTATTAAAGGATTCAATGAGGTTGTTGCTGATATCATCTTTAAAGCTCTCTACCCGAATGTGCTTGGCGTTTGGAAAGAAACATTTGGCAGGTACTTTGTAAGCAGAGTAACGATCACTGACAATAGACTGTGGATTGCCCATAGGTGCAACGTAGCTGAATAAGGAATGAGCTTGCGAGCTATCCCGATATGGAGATAGGTGAAACCCCAAAACAAAGCGCGTTTCACTGTCTATAATAAACCAGATGTAATGTTTTTTACCGTTAATTTTAACTACTGTTTCATCAGCGTGCCACTCATCGGAGTTAAAATCCATCATTGGTGTTAGTTTTAAAGAAATGCTGTTCAAAATGGGAGCAAATTTCTTGCACCAGTCGGCGATCGTAACATGAGAGAGTTTGATGTTATAAAGTTGATGGAGCATAAGAGAAATGTTTCTTGTAGAACTTTTACCGATGAAAAACTGATAGAGAACGGTGATAATTAAAAATGGTGAGTGACGCATTCTTTTAAGGTCAGTTTTTCCAAACAAAGCTGAAACAGAAGTAGGTAGTGCAGCTGTTGGTTTGGGAGCAAAAAATGAGTGATTACACTTTTTATCACAGCAACGATAGTTAGAATAATCACGATAATCGTGGTGTAAAAAAGATGATTTTCCGCACACAGGGCAGGGAGGATATTTTCTCATTCTTGTTTTCGGCTGAAAATCAGGAGCAAACTGGTAACCACAATCAAGGCAACGATACTTTTGGTTTCCAAATTTATCTTTGCCAAACTTATGAAAGTGTTGATTATTGTTGCATTTCGGGCATTTTACGTGTATAATTTTCTGCATGAGGCATCGTCCTTTCAGTGTTGTGTTTTCTTTGCAGAAACATTATACCACTGTTTGGCTCGGTGCCTCAATTTTCATTTAACTTAACAATACGTTTATAAATGAATGGAGGTAGACACAATGACAACAACAAAACAGTCATGGTTTAAGCGAAGTTTGGCTGTGCTGCTGGCAATCATGATGGTCATGAGTTTGGGCGTGACTAAACTATGGCCAGTAATATTTTTACCGTAAAAAATCTTTCCTTTTCCTACGGAAAGCAGCAGGTGCTAAACGGATTGGACTTTTCTCTTCACGAGGGGAGAATTACCACATTGATCGGTGCAAACGGATGCGGAAAATCCACATTGTTTAACCTGATGACGAAAAACTTAAAGCCCGATCAGGGGGAAGTGTTTCTGAGAGAGGAAAATATCGCAAATTTGCGTTTAAAAGATTTTGCCAGAGAAGCGGCGATTGTCCATCAATACAATACGGCGCCGCCGGATCTTACGGTCGAAAAGCTTGTGAGCTACGGGCGAACTCCCTATCATACCATGGGGCTTTCATCGGATCCGCAAAAAGATGAAGAAAAAATACAGTGGGCGCTGGAGATCACCCATACAAGCAAGCACAAGGATAAACCGGTAACAGAGCTTTCCGGCGGACAGAAACAGCGGGTGTGGATTGCCATGGCGCTGGCACAGGACACCAAGGTACTGTTTCTCGATGAACCGACCACCTATCTGGATGTCCGTTATCAACTGCAGATTTTAAAACTCATTCAGAAGCTGAACCGGGAGTACGGTATTACCATCGTTATGGTTCTCCATGATATCAACCAGTCGCTGTATTACAGTGACGAAATTGTCGCCATGAAAGATGGCAGGATGATTGCTCACGGTTTACCGGAGGAAATCATTACAAAGGAACTTGTCCAAGAGGTATACGGCGTTGATCTGACCATTCAGTCGGTAGATGGAAAACCTTTTGTTATCCCGGTATAAGGGATAACCCTGAATACATGGAAAGGAGGCATAAGCCGTATGAAACAAAGAAAAACGGTGGAGGATTATCTGAAAGCCGTGTATTTGCTGCAAAAGCAAAACGGCTCCGTACGTGGTGCGGATATTGCAGCAGAGCTTCATGTGTCGCGTCCCACAGTTTCCGTTTCGCTGAAAGAGTTGGAAAAAGAAGGCTATCTTTTCTTAGACGGTGCGCGGGAAGTGCATCTGACAGATAAGGGGCAAACCGTTGCCAGAGAAACTTATGAGCGCCACCAGACCTTCCAGTCCCTTTTAGAAGACCTGGGCGTGGATGGGAAAACTGCGGCGGAGGATGCCTGCCAAATGGAACATGCCGTAAGTCCGAAAAGTTATGAGGCGCTGAGAAGGTGGACAAACAGAAAGAAGGCAAGCGGCTGTGAATAATGCAATGCAATCCCTTTTTTACGGTTTTACATCAGTGCTGCTTGTGATAGCGGTTGCCGCTCTGTGTACAGGCGTTAAGAAAGTGATGAAAAAAATAACAAAAGGCGGACGAAAATATGATGATCAATAAACGGCTCATCGGTACCGTTGCCGAGAGCAAAAAATACATAGCGGGAAATGTAATTCTACAGTGGTGCTCCCTTACGGCGAACATTGCCCTGATGCTCAGTATTTCCCGAATGCTTGCAGAGCTTTTCAGGGGTTCGGCCTCGGTGCAGCTTTTCACAGTGACGGGAATCGTTGTAATTTTGGCGTTGGCAGTCCGGTTTTTCTGCTCCATCGGGGCCGCCAAAATGGGGTACTTCTCCTCCAAAGCAGTCAAAAAGTCTTTGCGTGAGAAGATCTATCAAAAGCTTTTGCGGTTGGGAAGCTCCTACAACGAACAGGTGAAAACTTCGGAAGTGGTGCAGGTGGCGGTGGAAGGCGTCGATCAGCTGGAAACCTATTTCGGCGCGTATCTGCCGCAGTTTTTCTATGCCATGCTGGCGCCGCTCACACTGTTTATCGTACTGTGTTTTGTGAATGTCGCGGCGGCGGTAGTGCTGCTTATCTGCGTGCCGCTGATCCCTGTAGCCATTGCGGCGGTGCAGACCTGGGCCAAAAAACTGCTCTCTAAATACTGGGGACAGTATACGGAATTGGGCGACACTTTCCTTGAAAATTTGCAGGGGCTCACCACTCTCAAAATCTATCAGGCGGATGCGTTTAAACAGCAGGAAATGAACGAGCAGGCGGAAAAATTCCGAAAGATCACCATGAAGGTGCTGACCATGCAGTTAAACTCCATCACCATTATGGACCTGATCGCGTACGGCGGTGCGGCACTGGGCGTCATCATGGCGGTGACCCAGTACCAGAGCGGAGGAGTTTCTCTTGAGGGATGTCTGCTGATTATCCTGCTGGCGGCGGATTTCTTTATTCCCATGCGGCAGCTGGGTTCCTTTTTCCATATTGCCATGAACGGCATGGCGGCCAGCGACAAGATTTTCCGACTGCTGGATTTAGAAGAAACCAAGCCGGAAATCACCGAAAGCTTTCCTTCGGGACACACCATCCGCTGTTCCGGTCTCTCCTTCTCCTATGAGCCGGACCGGGAGATCCTCCATAGCGTTGATCTTACCTTCCCGCAGGGCAGCTTTACGGCGCTGGTGGGAGAAAGCGGCTGCGGTAAATCCACACTGGCTTCGATCCTGATGGGAAGAAACAAAGGATATACCGGAAGCGTTTCGGTGGGCGGCGTGCCCCTTTCCTCCATTCAGGAAGAAAGCCTTCTGCGAAACATCACCTATATCAGCCACCAAAGCTACCTGTTCAAGGGCACGGTGCGGGAGAACCTGCTTATGGGAAAACCCGGCGCTTCCGATGAAGAACTGTGGGCAGTGCTTTCCCGGGTAAACCTCGCAGAATTTTTAAAAGCGGAACAGGGGCTGGATACCCGGCTTTTGGAAAAAGCGTCCAATCTTTCGGGCGGGCAGTGCCAGCGGCTGGCGCTTGCAAGGGCGCTTTTGCATGACAGCCCTGTCTATATTTTTGATGAAGCCACCTCCAACATCGATGTGGAGAGCGAAAACGATATTATGCGTGAAATTCATGAACTGGCAAAAAGCAAAACGGTAATCCTCGTTTCCCACCGGCTTGCCAATGTAGTGGGCGCCGACCATATTTATGTGCTGGATCACGGAATCGTTGCGGAAAGCGGTTCACATGAGGAATTACTTGCCCACCACGGCCTGTATGAACGGCTGTGGAGTGCCCAGCAGACATTAGAGCAATTTGGAAAGGAGCGTGCAAGCGTATGAAAAAGCGAAGCGGATTTGCTGTGATGGCACGGCTGATCGGGCTGGTAAAACCTCTGAGCGGCTATATGTCACTGGCTGTTTTGATGGGGCTCGTCGGGCATTTGTGCGCCGCCTTTATCACCATTTTCGGCGGATACGGTGTGCTGGCAGCCCTTCGGTTTGAAGTACCTTTTACTCTGACAACGGTTTTTATTTCCGTTCTTGTCTTCGCCCTTCTCCGGGGATTTTTGCGGTATGCGGAGCAGGCGTGCAACCACTTTATCGCATTTAAATTACTGGCACTTTTGCGCGACCGGGTGTTCCGCGCACTGAGAAAGCTCTGCCCGGCAAAGCTGGAAGGCCGGGACAAGGGGGATCTGATCTCGGTGATCACCTCCGATATTGAACTGCTGGAGGTGTTTTATGCTCACACCATCTCACCGGCTGCCATCGCGCTGTTGTTTACCATTGTCATGTGCCTGTTCATCGGCTCGTTTCACTGGATCCTGGGCGTGATTGCGCTGGCGGCCTATCTGATCGTGGGAATCGTGATTCCAATTGTGATATCCAGATGCAGCGGGGATGACGGACTGCGTTTCCGCACCAGATCCGGTGAGCTTTCGGGCTTTGTGCTGGACAGCCTGCGGGGGCTTTCCGAAATCCTCCAGTATGGACAGGGAAAAAAGCGCCTTTCCAAAATGAATGAAAAGACGGATGAACTCTCCCGAGACGAAGAAAAGATGAAACGCACTGCCGGGCGAAATACAGCGGTTACCAATACGGTGGTGTTAACATTTGATCTTATCATGCTATTTGCTTCGGCCTTGCTGTACCAAAGCGGCGCAGTGGATTTTGACGGCGTTTTGATCCCTACGCTGGCGCTGTTTTCTTCCTTTGGTCCCGTGATTGCTCTGGCGGCGTTGGGCAGCACCCTGCAGAACACCTTTGCGGCAGGCAATCGAGTACTGGATATTCTGGACGAAACGCCGGTAGTAGAGGAAATCACCGGGAAACCGGAAATCACATTCTCCGGCGCAAAAGCGGAGCAGGTTTCCTTCTCTTACGGGAATGAAACCATTCTTTCGGATGTATCGGTGACAATTCCGGAAAATGCGGTAGTAGGAATTGTGGGCAGAAGCGGAAGCGGAAAATCCACCCTGTTAAAGCCTGTCTCTTATACACATCTCCGAGCCCACGAGACATGCGCAGATCTCG
>ENA-OZTB01000123-OZTB01000123.1-human-gut-metagenome-genome-assembly--contig:-NODE-123-length-13131-cov-6.958550_pt1 | contig 13131 bp, 9 predicted proteins | sample MGYA00244132_ERZ653986 | MGnify/ENA primary metagenome ERZ653986 (study PRJEB26926, sample SAMN06164561) | human gut metagenome | biome: ENVO:00009003; feature: ENVO:2100002; material: ENVO:00002003...
ACGAGATCTGCGCATGTCTCGTGGGCTCGGAGATGTGTATAAGAGACAGGGGAAATTGGTGGTCAAGGTATAAGGCATATACTCAAGAGGAATATCTTACCCTTATGAATAGATTTATTGACAGTAAAATACCGATTACGGTTGCGACTGTCGATATGGATTGGCATTGGGTTGATGTCAAGAAAAGATTCGGAAAGGAAGCTGCGAAAAATTCGCATTGCAATACCGCTAAGGAGAGATATTTCGATATGATGTCCGACGGCGGATGGACGGGATACAGCTGGAATACGGAGCTGTTTCCGAATCCGCAGGAATTTCTCAAAAAGCTTCACGATAACGACTTTAAGGTTACGCTCAATCTTCATCCTGCAACGGGAATACGCTTCTTTGAGGATTGCTACAACGATTTTGCAAGGTTTATGGGCGACGACCCGAAGGAGAAAAAGCAATACAGATTTGATATAACCGATAAAAAGTTTATAGAGGCATATTTCAGTATTGTTCATAAACCGCTTCAGGATATGGGCGTGGATTTTTGGTGGATTGATTGGCAGCAGGGCAATAAGACTGCCACTCCCGGACTTGATCCGCTTTGGGCATTAAATCACTATCATTCGCTTGATATTGCGAGAGACGGCAAGAGGCGGCCGCTTATTCTTTCGAGGTTTGCAGGCGCAGGCTCACACCGTTATCCGCTCGGATTTTCGGGCGATACCTTCCAAAATTGGAAAGTGCTTGATTTTCAGCCGTATTTCACGTCGACAGCCACAAATATCGGCTATACTTGGTGGAGCCACGATATCGGCGGCCATCATATGGGCAAGAAAGACGATGAACTGTATCTTCGTTGGGTTCAGCTTGGCGTATTCTCTCCGATAATGAGGCTACATTCGACCTCTAACGAGTTTATGGGCAAAGAGCCGTGGAAGTATTCAAAGAGCGTTGAAACGGTTGTCAGCGACTTTATGAGGCTTCGTCACAGGATGCTTCCGTACCTTTATACAATGAATTACAGAACGCATACCGACGGCAGGGCGATTTGCGAGCCTATGTACTATGAATATCCTGATTGCGACGAAGCATATGACTGCAAGAACGAGTATCATTTCGGCTCTGAATTGATTGTCGCACCGATTACCGAGCCGAAAAACAAAAACACCCTGCTTGCAGGCACAAACGCTTGGATACCCGAGGGCAGATATACGGATATTTTCAACAATCGTATATACACAGGACCTATGAGCGTTAAGCTGTTCCGTGACGACAGCACAATACCCGTGCTTGCAAAAGAGGGCGCTATAATTCCGCTTGGAATGAACGGCGAGGATAATTCCTGTAAAAATCCCGACGGCTTGGAAATTCTAATTTACAGAGGAAGCAACAGCTTTTCAATGTATGAGGATGACGGAGAAACAAGGGGATTTGAAAACGGCAAATTTGCGTTTACCGATTTTGAGGTTTCGGAAAAAGATGATACTGTCGAGTTTTATATAAAGCCCGTAAGAGGGGACAAGACGGTTATTCCGACCGTGAGAGCTTATACTCTTTCATTCAGAGATATTGTTAATGCGAATGTCGTTGTTGCGGTAAACGGCAAAGAAAAAGATTGTAAGATCATAAAGGATAACGGATATGTAAGCGTTTTATTAAAAGAGATATGTCCCGAGGACAGCGTTAAAATTACACTTTCGAATGTAGAAGTCCTTAAAAATGTTGACAGGCGAGAGGCTCTCATTGAGCTTGTGTCAAAATATCAGCTCAATAACAATATTAAGCCTACTATGTTCGGCGCATATGTTGACGGAAAAACAAACACGCTCAAGGTCAAAAAATGCTTCAGAGAGCCGATTGAGGAAATCGAAAAACTCTTATAATCGTGATTTAATTTGCAAACGGTTTAGTGTTTTTAGAGGTGATTGCTATGGGTACAAAAGAGTTTGCATATATTTTCGGCGATGTAATCTGTCTTATAATGCTTCTTTCCATAAGTAACGCATCAAGACGGCATACCAAGATACTTCTTGCGGAGAGATACTTCCTTGAAATGTCGCTTGCTACGGCAATCTTGCTTATATCCGATATAATTTGGCCGCTTGTAAACGGTGTTACGCTTCCGGGCTTCAGACTTCTCAATATTATAATAAACTTAGTTTATATGGTCTTGACGGGCTTTATCGGATTTTTGTGGATTGTATATGTTGATTTTAAGGTTCGTCGCAGACTTGACAGCTCTCATTATAAAAGAGTTGCCGTGTTTTCAATTCCGATGTTGGTTTTGTTGGTCTTAACGCTCACTTCTCCCAAAACGCATATTTTGTTCTATATTGACGAGAACAACTGTTACCGCAGAGGCAAGCTTATGTGGATAAGAATATGCGTTATGATTCTTTACGTTTTGTGGGCGGCGGTGCTCACTCTTGTCGGAATAAAACGGCAAAAAACAAAGCAGAAAAAGGATGAAATGCGTGCACTTTTGCAGTTTATCTTTTTCCCGCTTATCGGTATATTTATGCAGCTGTTTTATCTGAATTTGCCGTTTACGGCTGTCGGAATTTCTCTTTCGGTTTTATTGGTATTCATAAATGTACAAAACAAGCAGATTTCAATAGACACCCTCACGGGCATTAACAACAGACGGCAGTTAGCTCTTTATATAGCTTCGGAGCTCAGTGCTTTATCTAAAAAGGGCGAGCTTTATTATCTCATTATGGATATTGATAAGTTCAAATCAATCAACGATACCTACGGACACCTTGAGGGCGATAACGCACTTATTAAAATTGCGTCGCTGTTGAATTCCCTGTGCGAAAAGCAAAACGATTTCGTTGCACGCTACGGCGGAGATGAGTTTGTTATCGTGTGCAGACGGCATAGCGAAGCGGAGGTTGAAGCCTTGAAGCAGGAGATTTTAAGCGCCGTTTCCAAATTGAACGACGAGGGAACGCTTCCGTACACGCTTTCTTTAAGTGTGGGCAGTGCAAAGTTTGATACGTCCAAAAGCAATGATGAAATATTTGCCGAAGCGGATAAAAAGCTATACTCGATAAAATCGGAACGCACGAATGTTAACGCATAAGCTTTTTTGAGTGTAAATCGCAAATTTATGTTGATTTTATGGGAATAATTGAGTATTATTATATTTGTAATTTTTATTTGTTTGCAGGTGAAAGCTATGATTAGTGATATTCAAAAAGAAATAATGCGACTTAAAAAGGAAAAGGATATTTGTATTCTTGCCCATTCCTACGTCGCTCATGAAATACTTGAAATTGCCGACTTTACGGGAGACAGCTATGCACTCTCCGTGAAAGCCGCTTCCGCACCGCAAAAGACCGTGATTATGGTCGGCGTTCGTTTTATGGCTGAGACTGTAAAAATTCTCTCTCCCGAAAAGACTGTTATCCTTGCTCATGATGAAGCAGGCTGTCCTATGGCGGAGCAGATGGATAAGGATATGATTTCGGCTGTCAAACAGCAGTATCCCGACTATAAGGTCGTGGCATATATAAACACTACCGCAGAGCTTAAAACGGTTTGTGATGTGTGCGTTACTTCGTCGTCGGCTGTTAAAATCGTAAGTCAGCTTCCCGATAAAAATATTCTCTTTATTCCCGATTGCAACCTCGGCGCTTATGTGGCTGAGCAGGTTCCCGATAAGAATTTCAAGCTCTTGCAGGGCGGCTGTCCCGTTCACGCTTCGGTAAATGAAAGAGAGGTTATAGCGGCGAAGCAGAAGCATCCCAATGCACTTTTGCTCGTTCATCCCGAATGTACCGCAGAGGTTACAAAGCACGCTGATTATATCGGCTCGACCTCGGGCATTATGGAATTTGCTAAAAAGAGCGAAAATAAAGAATTTATTATCGGTACGGAGATTTCTATTGCGGAGCATTTACAGTATGAGTGCCCGGATAAGATGTTCTATTATCTTTCGCAGAAGCTTATTTGCAAGAATATGAAAATGTCAACGCTCTGTGATGTTTACAATGCTGTTCTCGGTCGTTCGGGAGAGGAAATTGAGCTTGACGCCGACACGATAGCAAAGGCTCGCAAATGTATCGACGAGATGATAAGGCTCGGCGGCTGAGGTGTTTTAATTGGCAGAAAATAAAAAGGTTATGATAGGTATGAGCGGCGGCGTTGACTCTTCGGTTGCCGCTTTCCTTTTACAAAAAGAGTCGCTTGAGGTTATAGGTGCTACAATGAAGCTCTATAACAACGAGGATATTGATTTTGTTTCCGAAAAGACCTGCTGCTCGCTTGACGACGTTTTAGACGCAAAGAGCGTTTGCGCAAGGCTCGGTATTCGTCATTACACGCTTAATATGACGGATGATTTCAAAAAAGAGGTCATCGAACGCTTTATTTCGGCATATCAAAACGGATTTACACCAAACCCGTGTATTGACTGCAACCGTTATATGAAATTCTCGAAAATGCTTCATAAGGCGCAGGAGCTTAATATAGATTATGTTGCGACAGGTCATTATGCAAGAATTGAAAAGCAAGGCGACAGGTATATCTTAAAAAAAGCCGTTGATTTGTCAAAGGATCAAAGCTATGTTCTCTATTCGCTCACGCAAGAGCAGTTAAAGGTAATAAAATTTCCGCTTGGCAATTACACAAAACAGCAGGTGCGTGAAATTGCCGAGGAAAACGGCTTTGTTAACGCACGAAAGCACGAAAGCCAAGATATTTGTTTTGTTCCAGACGGGGATTACAGTAAGTTTATCGAATATTATACGGGCAAAACTTATCCCTGCGGCGATTTTGTCGATATGAACGGTAAAAGGCTCGGAGAGCACAAGGGAATTATCCGTTATACGATAGGGCAGAGGAGAGGACTCGGACTTGCCTTGCCGGCTTCTATGTACGTTGTTGAAAAGGATGTTGATAACAACAAGGTTATACTTGGCTTCAATGACGACCTTTTCAAAAAAGAAGTAAATGTTAAAAATATTAGCTTTACTGCTTGTGACGGACTTGATAAACCCGAACGCTTGTGCGCTAAAATCAGATACAATCAAAAGGAACAGCCTGCAACGGTAACGCAGACGGACGAAAACCATTTCACGATTGTTTTTGATGAACCGCAAAGAGCCATTACGAAAGGGCAAGCGGCGGTTTTATATGACGGCGACACGGTTGTCGGCGGCGGAACAATAGAATAAGAAAAAACAAAAGGTTGTTGAGACGAAAATTTCAACAACCTTTTTTGTCAGTTTTGTTTTAACTCTTTTCCAAGCTCCTGCTTTTTCTTTAACGCTTCGCTTACCGACAGCGCAGTAAGGAAGAACGATACAAGTGCGAACAAGCATTTAATTGTTTTCTTCATAAAATCACCGTCTTTCAAAATTCCTCATAGTATAAGCTGTCTTTTTCGCTTAAACCGTCAATGTTTTTAATAAGCTTGATTTTAGAAAGTGCACTTTCGGGAGTTATATTGTAAAGCGGTATCGCTCCGCTTGCGATAATGCTGTCCGTAGAGCCGTAAAACGCTTCGTTTCTTCTGACAGGGCAGAGATAGAAGCTGATTCCGTTTTGCTTGCACCTTTCAATAAATTCAGGCAATTTATTTCCGTCGGCAGTACCCGAATGATAGGTGGTGTGTATTATCGCCGAGGGCTTTGTCTTTTCAAAGTCAAAAACAGAGTAGTCAATATCGGGAAATGCTCTTATTAAAAGCACTCTTTTATCTAAGCTTATTTTATCGCCGACTATTCTCGGCAACGGCTTTGAAATTGCGTCATAGGATATACCCGATTTTCTGTTGAATGAGATATATCCGTTGTCATCCGCCTCGGCAAGATAAGTGTTGTTTATTGAATTGAACTCAGCCGATACAAAATCCGCTTCATAAAGCCTTGTGGCAAGATGTATAAGATTTCGCCCGTTGGGATTTTTATACGGAACAACAAAGCCTTTTCCGCCGTTTTCAATGTAATTTACAGCGAGTTCAAGGTTGTCCAAAGCGTTAGAACGTGAATCTGTGATAACAAAATTTGCACTTACAAAGCAAACGGGCAAATCAATGTGTCGCAGTGCCATAGCAACGAGACTCGAGGTAAATGGCAGCGTGTCCGTGCCGTGCATAATTATAATTCCGCCGTAGCATGAAAGGTCGATGGAAAGAATTGTGTTTATAAGCCTTTCATAAAATGAGTTGTCCGCATTTTCCGAGAGTATTTCGCACACCTCTACGTTTTCAGCTCGGTGTCCTTATGCTCCTTCAAAAACCTTTCGATTACAGGTGCGTTTGCAGGGTTGATAACATTGTCTTTTTTCTCACTTGCAATTGTGCCGCCCGTGTGTAAAACAAGAATTTTCATTTAATCACCTATTTCTCTTACGGCTTTTTTATAGTCGTCATATGTAAGATAAGAATTTATAATTTTAAGCATTGCGTTTGCGCTCATATGCTCGGGGAGGGAAAGCTCTTTCAAAAGCCGCTTTCTTTTTTCCTGCGAATTGTCCTTTCCGCATATACCGTCCTCAAAAAGGTCGGTCTTTGTAACGAGCCTGCGTTCATTTTCGCTTGGAACTACGCTTTTTCCGTCAATACCGGCTTTTTTTAACGCCTCAAGTATAATTTCACTTTTTACACCCTCAACGCCTAATTTGCCCTCTTTTGACGGCGTATCCTTACGGCGTTCCTTGCCGAAAATATCGGGGATATAAACGTGCGTGATTTTCTCGGGCGGAACAATTCCCGATAAGAACGAGCGTATAACAAAGCCTGCCGAATCGGAGTCCGTTAAAACGACAATGCCTTTTTTATCGGCTATCATTCTTATAAATTTTTGCTTTTCCCTGTCCTTGAAAACACCGAAGCCGTCTGTTTCTATAATTACTGCGTCGAGGATAGATGACAGCTTTATTTTGTCATATTTTCCCTCGACTATAACCGCTTGGTCAATTTTTATCATAATTTTCTCCGTCAGATCATTGCACAGCTAAGCTCAACCAAAAGCTTTTCGAGTACTGTTTTTTCGTCGCTTGTTCGAAGCTTGATTTTTTCGTCGGCACCCTCAAGCAGCTCAATGCACCGCTTCAGCTGCGTCATATCAAGGCTTCTGCAATCTCTTTGTGCGTTGCGAAGCCGAAATTCCACATTTTTATAGTTGTAATAATCCTTGAAAAAGTCTGCGTTCTTTCCTGCAAGAATAGACGCCTTAACCCTGTACATATCGACAAAATTGCTCGAAAGTGCGCCGAGAATCAGCTCGGGCTTTTCCTTGTCCTGAAACAGCTTGTTAAGAATTGTAAGGCTTTTTGCAAGGTTTTTTGAAAGCAACGCCTTTGATAGGTCGAAAACATTTGCCTCAAGCGATTTTATGCAAACAGCGTCAATATCGGAATAGGCAAGCTCTCCGCTTTTTTTGTAATCCGCAAGCTTTTCAACTTCGTTTAGAAGAATGTTAAGGTCGTCGCCCACGGTGTCGATAAGATAAAACGCAACCTGTTTGTCAACGGTAATACCACGTTTTTTAAGTCCGCTTGCAACCGTTTTTGCAAGTGAGGTCCTGTCCATTTTGTCAAGGCACACGCTTTCGCCGTATTTTGTGAAAACTGAAATTACATTTTTCCACTTTGTGTTCTTTTTGGGATTTATATCGGTTGTGTCCTGCCAAAAAACAGCGACGGTGGTTTCGGGCATATCCTTAATCCAGCTTTCAAAACGCTCCTTATCGGCGGAATAAAAGCTGTCAAGCGGAAAGTCCTTCATAAACGTACAGGTGTATTCGGAAAAGGCGGGGAGAGTGTCCGTCGAGTCAATAAGCTCGTCGATAGGGGTGTTGTTCTCTGCGTCAAATTTACGAAGATTAAAGCCCTCCATATCGGCATTAACACATTTTTTTGCAATGAGATTTGCATAGTGCTGCTTCAAATAAGGCTCGTTGCCGTAAATCAAATACGCATTTGAAAACTTACGCTCTTTTATTTGATTTTTAAGAGTAGCTTCATCAATTTGAGACATTTTAATATCCTTTCCGCCTATGAGAGCTTGACTTCAATAGCTTTTTCGTTTTGTTTTGTGTATATAACCTGTCCGAAATTATCCTTGTTAATTTCCTTTGCATATTTTTCGTCGCAAATAAGCAAATCGCAGCTGTAATTTTCGGGTATGTAATCTGCATTAAGACAGATAAGAGCTGTCTTTTCGTGAAGCGTTATCTGACAAAATCCGCTTTGTGTTGCAACGGTCAAATCGGAGAGGCTGTCTTTATGACGTTCAAGCGTTGATATTTTGCCGTCGAAATAAACGTTTTTTGTGAGACTGTTGTCATTCGTCAAAATCTCGTCGATTTTATAGGTTGAAATAAGCTCCTTCGCTCTTTCGGGCGAGGTGTAAACAGCTAACACATCAACACGGCTTATAGCGTTGTTATCTATTATATCACAAACCTTGCTCGCCGCATAGTCTTCGTTATCCGCAAATATAACAGCACAGTAGCCGTGATATTTTATAACCGCAGAAGTACCTTTTTCACTTTGATTTATGATGGCTTTAGGTGTCGTAAACGCTTCTGCATACACATAAGTACAGCAGAGCGTGAACACAAGAGCCAAGCACAAGGCGGTTATTTCCAAAATTTTACCTTTCTTATTCAAAATATGCTTCATAAACGCAAGTATGGTCATAGAAGCTATAAAAACAGATATAATTATCGGCGAGTCAACAGGGAAAAGTAAATATCTTATTGACGACAGCCTTGTTGCGACGAATATAAGAAATTTTGCTATTTCTCCCGAAATCATAATAAGCGGTGTTCCGACAAATTTAAGTCCGATAACTGAAATTACAGAGCCTATTCCCGCGATTTCCATACATAGCTTTCCAAAGAAAACCATAAGAAGATTTGCCAAAAGTAAAACAAGGGATATGTTTTTGAATTTTAAGAAATATACAGGCAGTGTAAATATGTTTACACTTACGCAAACCGCAATAAGCGAATTGGCTTGCTCAATTAAATATTTTATTTGTTTGGATTTAACCTTATGAAACGGCTTTTGCAAAATTTCATCAACGCCGTTATACATAATCAATATGCCGAGTGTTGCGAGCAAGCTCAGCCACAAGCTGATGCTCAAAGCACAGTACGGATTTTGGAACAGCATTACTATCAGCGAAAAGCCGATTGAATTTATAGGCTCTGCTTCCTTTTGGACAATATTCGCAAGGTAAACCAAAATCATCATAAAGCCTGCTCTTACAACAGGAGGATTTGCGCCTGTGAGCAATATGAAGAAAAGGCAGAAGATTATGGCGTTGATTGATGCTCTTTTGCTTTTTACGCCGAGCTTACGCAGCCTGCTGTAAACAAGCGACGACCAAATGCTGACGTGTAAGCCTGATACGGCAAACAGATGCGAAACTCCGCAAAGCCGAAAGGAATTATTTACACGCTTGCTTAAATCTGATTTTTCGCCGAGGACAAGACCGCATACAACAGAGCCGCAGTCGTTCGGCAAAACGCTTTTTATCTCATTATAAAGCTTATATCTCACATTGAGTATAAGACTTAGTAAGTCTTTATTGTCGCCTTTAGTTATTTTGATGTCATCACTTTTATAGCTTGCACCGACAACAATATTCTTTGAACGGTAGTATTCGAGGAATTCGTCGTCCTCGTTTCCGAGCATAAAGGTATTTAATGTTGCGGTAACGGTATCAGTCGGCTCAAAATCGATAGGGTAGGGCAAGGTGATTTTGATGTTAACAGCTTCCTTAACACCGTTTACCTCACTTGTTCTTATCGTGTAATACTTTTGCGAGCCGTTGGCGGTCGGGAGGGTAATCAGGCTTCCCTTTACCGTAACCGTATTATCGCTGTATCGCTTTGAAATTATTTCATATTGTGCATTTGACGTTACAAACAGGCATAACGCTACGCAAACAGACAGTATTGCGGTGGGTACGGTCATATTTTGACGAAGCGGCTTAATTAAAAGAGATACAAACAATAAAGCAAGCGAAACCATAAGGGTAACGCTTGCCAGATTGTAATTATTGGCTTCGCACAACAGGGTCAATGCAAGAAGCATTGAAAATCCTATAACGGCAAGTGGGCGTTTCATAGCTTATACAAGTCTTTCGCCTAAGTTTTTACCGCTGAGCACGTGAAAATGGAGATGCATTACCGTTTGACCCGCACCCTCGCCGCAGTTGTTTATTATTCTGTAACTGTCGAGGTTTAATTCACTTGCGAGCCTTGCAATAACCTCAAATATATGAGAGATAACAGAGGAATTACCGACGTTAATTTCCTTTGCACAAGAAATATGCTCTTTGGGAACAACAAGGAAATGAACGTCCGACTGAGGTGCTATATCGTAAAACGCATAGCACAAATCATCCTCATAAAGCTTCTTTGACGGGATTTCGCCTGAAATAATTTTGCAGAAAATACAATCACTCATATTTTTCACCTCATTTAAGCATTTCTTCAACTATCGAAGCGGTCTTTTCAAGAGCCTCAGAGATTTTAGAAATATCCTTTGCACCTGCCATTGCGCTGTCGGGCTTTCCTCCGCCCGAGCCGCCTGCAACTGCCGCAACCTGACGGACAATGTTGCCTGCGTGAGCACCGTGAGAAAGTGCATCCTTACCGACACAGCAAGCAAATGAGCCTGTGCCTTTTTCCTTGCTTACGCCTGCGAATACGGCAACGATATTGTCGCCCTGCTCTTTAGCTTTATCACACATAGAACGAAGCTCGTTAGCTCCTGCCTCGCCCAAATCGGCGGTAATTACCTTAACCGCACCGATTTCCTTTGCATTTTTCATAAGGTCGGAAGCCTTTGAAGCCGCCATCTGTGAATTAAGCTCTGTAAGCTCTTTTTGAACTGCTTTAAGCTCTGCGACGGTTGACTGAGCCTTTGAAACAATATCGGAAACATTCGTGATTTTAAGAGCTGCCGCCGTATCGCAAATTTCCTTATTTGCGTTATCGATATATTTCATAACGTTGAAGCCCGTAACGCCGACAATTCTTCTGACGCCCGATGCTACCGACGCTTCAGAAACAATTTTGAAAAGTCCGAGATTACCGGTGTTGCTTGCGTGTGTACCGCCGCAAAGCTCGGTTGAAAAGTCGCCTGCTTTTACAACTCTTACTATATCACCGTATTTTTCGCCGAAAAGAGCCATTGCGCCGAGCTTTTTAGCCTCATCAATCGGCATTTCCTTTGTAACAACCTCTGTTGCGGACATAATTGCGGTATTTACTTCGTTTTCAACAGCTTTAAGCTCGTCCGAGGTAAGTGCCGAGAAGTGTGTAAAGTCAAAACGAACCTCGTCGGGAGTTACAAGCTGACCTGCCTGCTCAACATGACTTCCGAGCACCTTTCTCAAGGCAGCCTGAAGCAAGTGAGCTGCGGTGTGGTTACGCATTGTAGCTTCTCTTGTCTGCTTATCAACAACAGCCTGAACCTTATCGCCGAGCTTCAATGACTCGCCGTCGGTAATTGAGCCGTGATGGAGAATAACGCCCTCGTGGGTCTTTGTGGTTGATGTAACTTCAAAAGTAAATCCGTTACCCTTTATAACGCCGCTGTCGCCGACCTGTCCGCCGCTTTCTGCATAGAAGGAGGTAGTGTCAAGCACAAGTGTTATATTATCATCCTCGGTTGCATATTCTTTTCTTTCGCCGTCAACGATAATCGCCTTGATTTCAGCTTCTGCTTCAAGAGCCGTATAGCCTACAAATTCAGTCTTTTCAATATCCTTTGTAGCAGTACCGCTGCCTTCCCAAGCCTCTGCGCCTGCACCCTTATGAGCTGCTCTTGCACGAAGCTTCTGTTCCTTTACAAGCTCTGCCCACTTTTCCTCATCAACGGTAAGACCTTTTTCTTCAAGTAATTCTTTTGTGAGGTCAATCGGGAAGCCGTAAGTGTCGGAAAGCTTGAATGCGTCCTCGCCGCTTAAAACGTTGCCGTCGAGATTTTCAATCATCTGATTAAAAATCATAAGACCTGTATCAATTGTTTTAGCGAAGCTTTCTTCCTCGGCTTTGATAACGTTTATAATAAAGTCATGCTTTTCAAGAAGATTTGGATATGCAGTCTTGTTTTCGTTGATAACGGTTTCCGCAACATCCGAAAGGAAAGTGCCCTTAATTCCGAGCAATCTGCCGTGTCTTGCGGCACGTCTCAAAAGACGGCGAAGAACATAGCCTCTGCCTTCATTTGAGGGCATAACGCCGTCGCCTATCATCATGGTCGTGCTTCTGATATGGTCTGTGATAACACGAAGCGAAACATCCTTTTTGGGATCCTGATGATACTTAATGTTCGCAATTCTCATAATGTGTTTCATTATATTCTGAACGGTGTCAACCTCAAAAAGATTGTCAACGTCCTGCGAAATGCAAGCAAGTCTCTCAAGTCCCATACCCGTATCAATGTTGGGATGAGCAAGTCTTGTGTAATTGTTGTTGCCGTCGTTTTCAAACTGTGTGAAAACAAGGTTCCAGAACTCAATGTATCTGTCGCATTCGCATCCGACCTTACAATCGGGCTTGCCGCAGCCGTATTTCTCACCACGGTCATAGTAAATTTCGGAGCAAGGGCCGCAAGGACCTGCGCCGTGCTCCCAGAAGTTGTCCTCTTTGCCGAAGCGTACCATATGGTCGGGCTTAACGCCGATAACCTTAGTCCAAATATCGTAAGCCTCGTCGTCCTCTTCGTAAACGCTTATATAAAGCCTTTCGGGGTCCATTTCCATAACCTTTGTACAGAATTCCCACGCCCACGGAATAACCTCTTTTTTGAAATAATCGCCAAAAGAGAAGTTACCGAGCATTTCAAAGAAGGTGCCGTGTCTTGCCGTCTTGCCGACATTTTCAATATCGGGTGTACGAATACATTTCTGACAGGTTGTAACTCTTTTTCTCGGAGGAGTGATTTCGCCCGTGAAATACTTTTTCATAGGCGCCATTCCCGAGTTGATAAGAAGCAAGCTCTTGTCGTTGTTCGGAATAAGCGAAAAGCTTTCAAGTCTCAAATGTCCCTTTGACTCGAAAAATTCAAGATACTTTTCTCTTAAATCATTAAGTGATGTCCATTCCATTGTAATATCTCCTTGTGAAAAGCGTTTGAAAACACTTTTCCTTTATAATCTTAAAAATT
>ENA-OZTB01000125-OZTB01000125.1-human-gut-metagenome-genome-assembly--contig:-NODE-125-length-13025-cov-4.791673_pt1 | contig 13025 bp, 9 predicted proteins | sample MGYA00244132_ERZ653986 | MGnify/ENA primary metagenome ERZ653986 (study PRJEB26926, sample SAMN06164561) | human gut metagenome | biome: ENVO:00009003; feature: ENVO:2100002; material: ENVO:00002003...
GTGAAGGGTCATAATCCTGACGGATCATCGACACTAACATCAGCGAAAATAATATATCTGCAAACTGTTTTTCCGTAAATTGCTGGTCAAATACATTCGGGCGGATCTTAGAATCATTTTTCAGGACATCGCACAGTCCATTGATGATATGCCCCCAGGTCTGCATCATTCTCTTTTTACCATCCGTTCTTTCTTCTCTCATAAATCCAAACGAATGTAATGAAAAAAAACCCGGAAATTGCTTATTTCCATATTGCAGACGTTCATAAATCCATAAGATGCAGGTTGTAACATCATCAAAGACCTGTTCATCCTGGGAATGAAAGAAAATCTCGTGCCAAATACTCTCTATTGTATCACTGAGCAAGACCGCCTTCGATTCATAGTAATTATAAATTGTACCGGCAGAAACAGAACACCGGGATGCAACAGCCCTGATACTTACAGCAGCCCAGCCATTTTCTTTGATCAATTCCCTGCTGGCAGCCAATATGTCTTCTTTTGAAGTAGCAAGATGATTCACAACTTCACCTCCAATATTTCTAATTTGCTTATTATTACTTTCCAACGTGAACACTGTTCATATTGAAAACATACACCGTTCATTTTGATTTGTCAATATCTTTTTGCAAGATCAGCGTAAGTGATCTTGTTTTATTTTTTGTGTTTATAATCCCGATAATGTTCTCATTACCAGATCAACATCTTTGTTTTCGAGTTCCTGAATGATATGCAGATATGTTTTCTGCGTTGTTGTCATGCTGGCATGTCCAAGACGTCTGGCTACGCTGGCAATTGATACACCGGCAAACAGAAGAAGGGATGCATGGGTATGTCTGAGTCCATGAATGGATATCTCTGAAATTCCGCACGCTTTACAATGTCTAGTAAGTACATCATTCACTGTAGAATTGTAAATCTTCGATTTCCCGACAAAGATTGGTTTGTCTTCCGACAGATTCTTGGTCAGCTCTGAAAATTTCACAACAATCTGCCAGTCAATCTGAATTTTTCTCACAGATGAATTATTCTTTGTCGGAAGGAATCCGCCGTTTCCTTTATAGTCCCATGTTTTGCTGATGGACAATGTCTGTCTGGCAAAATCAAAGTCTGCCGGAGTAATCGCAAGTGCCTCTGAAAATCTCATACCGGTCTTGGCAACAAGGAGAATAAACCAGTCCCAGTTCACTTCTGTTCCGATATTCAGGTCTGCGATCAAAGTATGCAACTCAAACTGACTTAAATATTTTATTTTTTTTGCTCTTGGAGCCTTCCCTTTAATAATTGCTTTTCTGGTAGGATCTCTTCCTATTATTCCTTCATCTACTGCATCAAGGATTGCACCTTTCAGCTGATGATGAAAATCCAGTGTTGTCTGTCGCTCGTGTTCTTTGGCATAATCATTCAACAATTTCTGATAAGCGATCCTGTTAAGGTCACATAACCTTAATTCCGGTGCAAGTTTTTCCAGCCATTTCTGTGCCATCAGATACTTCGCCATCGTTGCATCCCTGATTGCTCCTTTTTTATACACGTCAATCCATTGTCTGTAATACTCATAAAACAGTTGCATTTTTTCTGTTTCCTGCTGCATAAATTATCTTCCTTTCCTGAATCACTTACGCTGATACAGACAATTAATAACCTGTTTTTTTCTTTATGCAAGACGAATCAGTGGTTTTATTTCTTTATCCAGTATTTTCTTTAATTCTGACATGCACTTCGCATAGTATTTGAATTTTGGAAGTACCTTTTCCTGTGCAGATTTGTAGCCTTGATAGTCAATGGTTGCTTTGATCACACTCTCATTTGGTATTTCTCCATTTCTGTAATGAAGAGCTGCATACATAACATCTTCTTTCGATGCATACCAGGTTACGCAGAAATCTGAAATTACCTTGTCAATACAGTTTTGCTTTATATTTTCTACAATATTCCGAATAGACTGACCTCTGTATTTATTTTCATCTGCCTCGATTTCACTGACCAGACCAGCCATGATATCGGCAACTTTTGGATTGTCTTTCTGCATTTCTTCGATATACTGTTTCACTTCCTCAATCTGTTTCTGGCGTTCTTCCGGAGATACTGCTTCCGCTCCTTCATTCGGTGCTACAATGTTCTGGATCAGATTAATAATATATTCATAATCAATCTTTGTACTGCTGTAAGCCATCAGTTCATAATCCATATCTATCATTTCATCTTCCGATGCCTCTTTTCCCGGATCATTACCGTCACCTTCCGCTGTTTTTATCTCCTCTACGGCATTTTTATAGACTCCGGCATACTTATCATATTCCTCTTCTGTTATACCGTATTTCTCAAGCATACTGTCATCATATCGGGTGAATGATTTGATTTGGGCAAATAATCGGTCAAAAGTCTGGAAAATATTAACAAACACTTTTTTCTCTTTGACTGACATCGTTGTTACTTCTTCCGGTGTTTCTGCTGATACTCTTAATGCTGCCAAAGATTTGCGAAATGCCGGTTCTATTTCTTCCCATTCTGCTAAAATTGCTGTTCCTGTACTTCCCGCAGAATATAATTTCACTGCATTATCAACACTTTCTTTAAACAACTTTGGTGCCTGGAAGGTAACAATCTGACCATATGTTTTGTTTTTATCAAAAATACGGTTTGTCCTTGAAAACGCCTGTATCAGATCATGCGGTCCCATCGGCTGTCTGTCAATAAAAATGGCAGACATACATGGTGCATCAAATCCTGTCAACAGGCGATCTACCACAATGACCAGATCCAGCTGCTCACTTCTGCTCTTGAATTTTGCATCTTTCCGTGCCAGACGTTTATTCAGATTTCCATTGTATCCCTGAATCTGAGAAAGCTCATATTTTGTACCAAACATCTGATTGTAGTCATCCAGGGATTTCTGCATCTTTTCCTGGTTTACATGGGAACCTTCTTCATTTTCTGTTACCGAATAGGTAATTGCAAATTTCGGAAAATCAGGAAGTACCTGTTTGATCTTCTCATCAATCTTTAATGAAGTTTCTCCATTTTTCACCTTCGTCAGAAGCTCATAATATTTCTGTGCTGTCTGGATGGAACTTGTTGTCAAAAGTCCTTCATATGTTTGCCCTTTCCCATTCTGAAATCCCAGCTTGTTATAGGATTTGTTCAAAATAATATCCAATACCCGGAGCATATGTACCTCATTGTCATATGCACTGGCATCCGTCTCATCTGTAATATTTTTCGGACCATTATGCTCTACCTGAAAGCCAAGTACTGCATTATCGTGAATTGCATTCTGGATTGTATATTTATGAAGTCTTTTTCCATATAATTCTTCCGTTGTACGTGGCAGATCCCCCATCTGCGGATATGGATTCTCTGCAAATCTCGGAGTTCCTGTAAACCCATACCAAAGTGATCTTCCAAAAAAGCGTTCCAGTTCACGCTTTGTTTTCGGAGTAACTGCCCTGTGACATTCATCTACTACAAAAGCAATTTTCAGGTTTTTAATCTTGTTATATTCCGATGTTCCTTCCTGTAATCTTTTGCTGATCAGAATCTGCATTTTCTGAATTGTTGTAACGATTACCTGGCGATCATCCGATTTTAATTTCTTTTTTAAATCATTTACATTGTCCGTTTCATCTACATCAACCAGATCATTATTCGCATAAGCCTGAAATGCCATAGTAGTCTGAGTATCTAAATCTTTACGGTCAATCAAGAAGATTGCTTTATCAATCGCAGGAATATCCATCAGTAAATTTCTGGTTGCTTTATAAGAAGTAAGCGTCTTTCCCGATCCGGTCGTATGCCAGACAAAACCTGATTTTCCTGTCTTTGATGCCTCACGTATAGACTCAATGGCATGAATCTGATATGGTCGAAGCAAAATCAGGCGTTTTGCGTCTTCATCCAGAACTGTATATCTTGCAATCATTTCATGAGCTTCCGGAATACGAAGAACTTTTTTTGCAAAATCAATATAATCGGACACCGGATTGTTCTCTGTATCTACCCAGCCACTCATAAATTTAGGATTCAACTCCGTATCACTTGCCGCAGCAAAATATTTTGTGTCTACTCCATTACTGACCACGAACATCTGGACAGCTGAGAAAATTCCGGTAAACTTTCCTTCGCTGATATATTTTTTAATCTGATAAAAAGCATCCATATAAGAATGCTGTCTGTTTTTTAATTCAATATGTATCATCGGAAGTCCATTAATCATAAGTGTAACATCAAATCTTCTGTCCCTTGCAACCGTAGTGATACCATCGTCCTTTAACGCATTATATTGACTGATAACCTCATAAACACTGCTTCCACCTGCAATATGCTCATGATTCATTACAACTAAATGTAATTTTTCCATGTCCCTTTGTACATGAACCATTGCCTTACCATTTTCGCCAACCAGCCATTCACCAGCCTTATAGAAAGAAGAAAACTGCAACTGGTTCTTAACCTGTTCAAACTCTGTGTCAGAGAGAGGTTGTCCATCCAGGCGTGCCTTATTATTCTGTTCCAGAATGTATCTGAAATTATTCCAAAGATCTTCCTCTGTCTTTAAATCTTCACGGTAAGTCCATTGGGATTCTCCAAAAACTAGCTGTTCTATTAATTTATCTTCTATTACTTTCTCTAATTCCGGCATTTTCTTTTTCTCCTTTGCAGTGATTACCGTAATTTGGGCATATATTACCACAATTTTTCCATGTATTACCATAATTCGGGCATATATTAGTCCATTTATACACAAATTTGCTTTCGATGGTGAAGAGTGATGAGGTGGTCGAGCTGTATAAAGTAATCTGCTATTTGTTTTTCTTCTTCAATAGTTGATGGTAGTGTTACTGGCATTTCATTTAATATTCCAGCACCACTATTTTTCTGACCACCTCCAATTTGAGTTGATTCAAAATATTTTATACCTATATCTGAATTAAGATATTGACACAAAAAATATGGATCAACGTTTTCATTGGGACGAGCTATTAAAGTAGTAAAAGTCTGTGAATTCTCATATTTTTCAGGTACTACGCAAGCAGTTCCAGGATATCCTGTTCGTGCAACTAATAAATCGTTTTTCTTTAAACGTTTATTTTTATATTTAACTTCAAATTCAGAATTTATATGAATAATGTCAGTATCATCCAAAAAATTAGGTTTAATATTTTGATTCCTAAACATTACAACTCCAGAATCTGAATAGGCATGCGTAGCAGAATTTGCAATGCCAACTGTCACCATATCGCATAATTCTTTAAACTTACGCTGTTCCCAATCCTCAGTAAACCCCAAAAATCTAATTTCTGGAACTGAATTACCATTTTGCGGAAACATCTTTTGAAGCATATATTTTTTCAAAATTTTCATCTCTTCGCACTTTCGATGGTGAAGAGTGATGAGGTGGTCGATGCTAGTAAAATAATCTCCAATCTTTATTTGCTCTTCCAGCATTGGGAATGCAATTATAGTACCACCCACCAGTTCTTTGTTAAGATTATTAACGGTACTTCCTGCCGCCATAGCCTTATATTGATTGAGCATGCTGTCTGTTCCAAGTAAGGTACAAAGAAACTTTAAATCAAAGTTCTTTTTGGTATCTCGAATAGCAAGCCAACCATCATGAATACATCCATCTATCGCCATTATATATGGTCTTCCAAAGCTCATCGAATTTGATAAAATCAAATCTCCTGGATGAACTTCTCTAGTTTTAGAGAGTCCTTCAGGTCTAATTTTCTCTGCTGTTTGAGTAATATAATTTCCCTGTTCTGGAGCATCACCAATCTTAACCCAATTCAATCCATTTTCATCATTCGTGATAAATTTATCTATCGGTCTAGGTGATCCACCACGCTCAATTGTTACCAATTCAGAAAACTTACGCTGTTCCCAATCGTAAGTAAATCCATCAAATCTAATTTCTGGAACTTTTGCTCCATTTCGAGGAAACATTTTTTGAAGCATATATTTTTTCAATTTTTTTGTCTGTTCACACTTTCGCTGGTGAAGAGTGATGAGGTTATCGAGGCTATCAAAATATTCTCCAATTTTAATTTGCTCTTCAATGCTTGGAAGTTTTATTTCGTATTTCAGCATATCAGATATTTTTAAAACTCTATTTCTTCCAGCTCCGCCAGGAGATGACAATTCAAGATGTTCTCGAAATTTTTTATCAAGCATTAAATATTTAAAAAAATGTGGTTTTAATTTAGGATTAAATGAAAACTGCGGAAACCTGTGAGATACAAGCTTTCCAGCGTCATTATTATCTGTTATAGCAACTGCATGTTCCCAGGCAAATGTGATGTTAAGAATAAATTTATCTGCAGCCACTCTATACATTTTTGCAGTATCCAATTCTTTACCTGGTTCCACAAAACTATGGAACGTTCCCTTAGCATGACTTCGAATACCGACCCTTTCATATCCATCATGTGGTGTTTCTACAGGATCCTCATATTTTTCTAAAAGTTCACTAAGCTTACGCTGTTCCCAATCGTTTTCAACATTTATATTTTTTTATTGGCTTACGATGAGATAAAGTAGAAATTGGGTTTTTTATAAAAATCTGTCTGGCGCTGGTGAAGAGTGATGAGGTGGTCAAGATTGGTAAAATACTCACCTATCTTCTTCTGCTCTAAGTCTGATGGGACTAGAATAAGTTGCTCATCCAAGTCTGATTTACTTAAATTACCAATAGCACCATTTCCACCAGTAACGTAAATATTGATAAATCTTATGTACCAAGAGGAATTCATTGACGCATTGATAAAATCGTAATTCTTTGTTATCCCTAAAAGCATAAACCCACCATGAACTGCTGATTCATCAGGAATTCCCTTAATAAGAGCATGCTTTCCTACCAATCTCGAAGAACCATTTGCAGATGTAATCAAAATATCATTTTGTTTTACGGTATCAATATTTACTGTTTTAGGATTAACAAAAACATCATCATTACCACATACAAACGTGTCTTCATTTATATTTGAAGAACGAAGAACTCTAACCCCGGTCTCTTGTACATCCGATGGCTTATAAGTCAATCCCCTTCGTACTTGAACAACATCCCCAAACTTACGCTGTTCCCAATCCTTAGTAAACCCTTTAAATCTAATCTTTGGATTTTCCATACAAATCACCCCTCAATCATATCAATATAACGATTCAACGATGCCATTATATTTTCATCGGACGATGTCAGGTCTTTTAACAAATTCACAAACTCACCTTCGACCTTTCCTATCTCGTCATCAGTTTTTTTCATATCCTCGAGCAGACCATTTATATCAACTTCCTCTTCCTTTTCAAAATTGTCTACATATCGCGGTATGTTTAGGTTGAAATCATTCTTTTCAATATCATCAAAGCTTGCCAGATAGGATTCTTTGTCTACGGTTTCCCTTCTGTTATACAAATCCATAACTTCATCAATATGCTCATCCGACATTTCGTTTTGCTTTTTGCCCTTAATGAACTTCTTTGACGCATCAATAAACAGTACATCTCTGCCATCTCTATGCTTTTTAAGTACAACAATGCATGTAGGAATAGACGTATTATAAAATAAATTAGCCGGCAATCCTATAACCGCATATATGTTTCCTGAACGAAGGAGCTTTTCTCTTATTTTTCCCTCTGCTGCACCTCTGAAAAGCACTCCATGTGGCAAAACGATGGCCATTGTTCCATTGCTTTTCAGATGATAAAGTCCATGAAGCAAAAATGCATAATCAGCCTTTGATTTTGGCGCCAAAACACCATATTCTGAAAATCTTTCGTCCTGTAAAAATCCTGATGCAGCACTCCATTTTGCAGAATACGGCGGATTCATAAGTACCATGTGAAAGTCAGTTTCCTCACCAGTTGGCCAGTCTGCATCAAGAGTATCTCCATGATGCAGATTCTGATTCTCCGCAGCTACATCATGCAGGAACATATTCATCCTCGCCAGATTATATGTAGACATGTTCAGTTCCTGTCCATAATACTTTATATAGTTTGTATCACCTTTATAGTATCTCTTTGCGTTAAGAAGCAGCGAACCTGAGCCCATACATGGATCATAGATTGACAAACCTTTCACATTCTCCTGTCCTGTTATTGCTATTCTAGTAAGAATTTTTGATACTGCCTGTGGTGTATAGAATTCTCCCGCCTTCTTACCGGTCTCTGACGCAAACTGTCCTATCAGATATTCATATGCATCTCCAAGTATTTCACCATCGGAATTGAGCAAATCCGCCTGGTCTATTACCTTTATCAGTTCTGCAATTGTATCACTTTGTTTCTGGTCTCCCGCTCCAAGCCTGCTTGAATACAAATCAATGTCAGAAAACAAATCCACAAACAACTCTCCGCTCTGCTCAATATTATTGAACGCTTTCTGTAATTGCTCACGATTAAAGCAATTATTCCTTGCATCCTCTGCAAAACATGTATATGTAAGCTCAGGCTCAATTACATATTTACGATCCTGCTTTAATTCATCAAGCAAATCATTAGCATATTCACCCTTCAACTCATTTTTATATGCCTCGAGTGCCACCTTGAGCGATTCCGGTTTCTCATCATTTATCAAATCATATACTCTTATCAAAAATGAATCTGATAGGTATTTATAGAATACAATTCCCAAAAGATAATTCTTATATTCATTCGCGTCCATTTTAGAACGAAGTACATCAGCGCCACTCCAAAGTACACTGATTAAATCCTTACTATTTTCCTGTTCCGCCATTAATTGCTTCCTCCGAAATTCTATAATCTTTTGCTTTAATATTACACTCCACTTACCTCTTCCGCAAGCTTCCTAACCTTACCTGCATCCGCACACTGATAGCAGTTTTTCATCGCTTCATCATACGAAAAATCCACTGCATTGCCCGCTGCTGTCACATCACACTTCCATGAGCCACACGAGCTGTGTACCTGTGTAATACCTGTGTATTCGATAAGTGCTCTCGCATTGGTATCATTCACGCCGCTTCCTGCCAGAATCGTAATATCTTTTCCATATTGATTTTGAAGATGCTTAAGCTGTTTTCTGCCATCCCATACATTTACTGCTCCACCGCTTGTGAGGATACGATCTGCGCCAAGCCTAATAAGATTCTCCGCTGCACTGTCGTGATTATCTATGCAGTCAAAGGCGCGGTGAAACACAGCTTCCCTGCCATACTTATGAATGAGCTCTATCATTTCCTTCGTGCGCTTTTTGTCAAGCATTTTTTCCTCTGTCAGAAATCCAAACGCAATACCGTCTGCTCCATGCTCTAAAAGAATTTTGGCATCCATAAGCATAGTTTCGTATTCTTCATCCGAATAGCAAAATCCGCCGCCCCTCGGACGAACCATTGCCACTACCGGTATATTGCAGTTCTCCTTTGCATATATTAAATTGGCAAGTGTAGGTGTCAGCCCTCCCATATATAGTGCACTGTTCAGTTCAACCCTGTCTGCACCATTTTCATATGCTGTTTTCACATCCGAAAAGCTGCCACAGCAGATTTCAAGCATCGGTTTCATCATACTTTCCCACTCTTTCCGCTAAAATAAGGCTTAACCTTCACACAATACATGTGTGACCGACAATAATTACATAAAACAGTTTTAAGATAATCAATATTCATTGACCACAATCTCGAATACTCCGTCCTCATTAATTTTTAACCTCAATGACTTAACATATTTATTGTAAAAATCCTTCATTTCTCGCTCTGTCGATGTAATTTTAGTCCTCTCGTATATCTTTCTTGTCATCTCCCAGCCATTTTTTCCGACAATATCATTTGTCAGATTTTTCAATTCACTTATCATGACTTTTTTCTTTAAATCACTTGCATTTCCTGTATAGAAATCGTCTATTGAACAATGAAATATACATCGTTTTGTAAGTGCATCCTTGATCGACTGTCCGCACTTGCTATATTCGTACATCACGAGGAAATGAGCATCCTTTACCGATGAAATAAGTCCCCAGTAATCCGAATCACTTGAGCACAAAATAAACGAGTCTATGTTGTCCTTATAATACGCCTCACACACTCCCGCAGTCATCTTTATATCAACAAGCGACTTTCGGTCTGTCACACGTTCCACCTCCTCGTGGAATACAGGGATATGTATGAATTTTTCCAGCCAGTCCCATCCACAGGATGTATGATAATCATCATAAAGTATAATTTTTTCTATTTTGGACATTTGCTCAGAATTTAAGTTTTTTAATACTCCATACAGCTTGTATACATCAGAATTTTCACAATCCACAACTATCACAACACGCATGCTTTCACGGATAAACTCATATATATTTTCCTTTGTATCTTCCACTGCATCCCTGTATTTTGAACCGTCGTTGAAATAATCACCATGCTGTCTGTATATTGTCTTTAAAATCCTTCCGTCAGAATTGAGCAAATTTCCCCTGCCATCCGGGCGCCAGTGAATGTACATCCCGTATGGATACTCTTTTCTGTGCTCTTTATAGACAGTAAACTCTGCCTTTAGCTTCTTTGGCTTTTCATAATCCGCTATGACAAACAAATCCCTGATATACTCCCATTTTACCCAGTCTGGGAAAAGCTTTTTGCATGCATCCACATGCTCATTTATCAGCTTGTTAATATGTACGCAATACTTGTCAGCCGATGAATTATACAATATAATATGCACTTCCCAGCTCTCAAGCTTATTTATATTCTCTGCATCAAACCACTCCATCCTGTTTATATTACCCAGATTATATTTTATTTCATTGTCTGTTTTTTTATAGTTGCGCAGCAGACTTGTACGTGCCTTACACAGATATCTGAGTATCCTCGCATTTGTACTTTCTCTTAAGCTGTTTAAAAGCTCCACATACTCATCACTGCACATATGATCAAGTATCTCATTTCTGACACCTATAAGATACGACAGAATCGTCACAAGCTCATATTTCTGTACTGTTTTATATTCCTTTTCCTCTGTAAATTCAGAATCCAACGCATATGCTTCTTCATCTGTTTCTTGTATCACATCATTAACTTCATCAATATCTGATTTATTTATTTCAATATCTACCAACTCTATTCCCCCTTCATTTTCAAGATATATTAAAATTATATCATATGTTGCACTCTTTGTATTGTTAACATTTACTTAAAATCCGGATTATTTGCCATTTTCTCATACTCATGCTACAATACCTTTATCCGGATTAATGGTGATTATTATCAGACACTTTTTAGTAGACAGCGAAAATGTCAACGACAACTGGCTGATGCTGTTTGATATGGCAGATGAGGATGATGAAATCGTAGTTTTTTACACAAAAAAATCACCTCACATGTCATACATGTCAGTCATCAGACTTATTGAAAACAATAAAATAAATATACGATTTGAGGAATGCTATGAGGGCACAAACGCCCTTGATTTTCAGCTCGTATCCTATATGGGGTATCTGATGGGATGCGGCGGTGCCTGCAGTGAAAACGAATGTGATGCTGCGTCAGCCGAGACCGGTGCTGATGAGTACATCATAATGAGCAACGACACAGGCTATGACCCTGCTGTAAGGTTCTGGAAAGATAAGGGATACGCTGTACGCAGATTCAATGTGAATTTTTGCAAACAGGCTGTCCAGCGAAGAAAAAACATCAAGTATCAGGTAGTAGCAGATATTCCATCCAAGGAAGATAACGCCAATACCAATATCAATACCGATACTGATACTGATACTGATACCGATGCTATCACCGCAAAGTCTTACAATCTGAATGAACTTATCGATGGCAATCATAGCAGCTATACAGACAGTGAACCGTTAGGTGATGAGCTTGCAACTAACGATGACTTACCGTCAAGTGATAAGCTTATGACTAATGATGACTTACCATTCACTGACGAACAGACACCTCATAACGGTTCTGGTAACAGCTCAAATAAAAACGAAGCAGATGAGGCTAAATCCTCAACTGACAGCATTGATACATCAGATATTTCTGAAGTATCGGCAGTATCCGAAGACTTCAACCATTTTGAGGTAGATTCTTTCCTAAACTGCATGGGAAAAGACAATCTGCTCAAGCTTCATGAGACGCTGGTTCATGTTTATGGTATGAAACAGGGTCAGACAATTTATAAAACCATAAAAGACAAATCCTACTCTTTTACGCCTGAAAAGCTCACGCGTAAAAAGAAGGTAGAGCGTTTTACAGGTATAATTTTCGCACACAGTGATATTAATGATCCCGGAAATTTTGTTGATTTTCTTGAAAAAAACAAGAATAAAACAAAGAATCTCAATGGCATAAGATCTGCCATCACAAAGAGCTATGGTGAGACAGATGGTCTGAAATATTACAGCCTTTTCAAGCCATATTTCAAAATTATATCTGCACTGAAATAACGCCCTTTATTTTACAACAGAAAGGTAATCCGGATAAAACAATTGAGGCACGGAATTAATACTCCGTGCCTCAATTATGTTATTTATTTGATATCTTAAACCATGTCAATAATCTCTTTCAAACCTAATAAAGTTCCTGCAAAGAATTGATGCGGTTTAGGCTTTTGTGCCACATTTGCTCTTTTATGCAATAATATCTTTAAACGACTGTTTTTCGGTCATATTCATAAATTTATCCAGATTTACAACATTTTCGTTGAATAGCATCAGCATCTGTCTGCCATCAGCCCATGGATACAGCCGGTCGGCATGAAAATGTCCAAAGGCCCATCTCTTATAATCCAAATTAAATTCTATCTCGCCCAGATACCTTTCCATGGTTGAATCAACCGTGCTCTGATCAAGTCCTGCAAGAAATAAATCTGTTGGTTCATATGGATATGGGCATGTATGCGAAAGTACTAAATCAAACGGTGCCTCGTTTCTGCACAAATTCCTTCCGAGTTCCATTTCTTTTTCATCTAATTGCTCATCCTTATACCACGTCAAATGTCTGGCTAGACGATAGTACTTGTCCACGCTGTAAGCACCTGTCTCTTATACACATCTCCGAGCCCACGAGACATGCGCAGAT
>ENA-OZTB01000130-OZTB01000130.1-human-gut-metagenome-genome-assembly--contig:-NODE-130-length-12694-cov-4.708442_pt1 | contig 12694 bp, 9 predicted proteins | sample MGYA00244132_ERZ653986 | MGnify/ENA primary metagenome ERZ653986 (study PRJEB26926, sample SAMN06164561) | human gut metagenome | biome: ENVO:00009003; feature: ENVO:2100002; material: ENVO:00002003...
CTTGTAAATTCAAAATTTATAATTTATAATCTTCATAGCTTAATTGTTTTGATAAGGGGATTATTTTTATGAATATTGCTATTTGTGATGATGAACAACAAGATATTGATATACTTTACAATTACTGCAAATCATGCAAATTACCATACAATATTTCTACTTTCTTGTCTGCCTCTGACCTGCTTGAGGCTTTTAAATCCCAATTTTATGATTTAATTTTTCTTGATATAGAAATGGATAAGCCAAATGGTTTTGAAATTGGCTCTATTTTAGCAGGATATTCTCCTCGTCCCGTAATAGTTTTTACGACAAACGCACTGCAGTATGCAGTCCGAGGATATGGAATTGCTTTTCGATTTTTATGCAAACCGATAACGATTACAATGTTTCAAAGTGTTGTCAGGGAGGCTCTTGACGAGATTCTTCCGCAAAAGGCAGCGGTAACGTGTGGTTCAACTCAGAAAATGATTTCTATAAACGATGTCATATATTTTGAGAGTCTGAACCGGCACATTATTTTTCATTTTGCAAATACATCCACATTGGAGATAAAGGATTCAATGGAAAATATGATTTCATTTTTTTCATATCCTTCATTTGTACAGATTCACAGAAGTTATTGCATCAATTTGAATTATGTGGACAGCTTTACACCACTTGCTGTCACTATGACTGACGGCTGCAAAATTCCACTTTCGCGGAAAAAACAGACCATTTTCCAAGAGCGCTTTAACAATTTGATACGAGGTACCATCAAATGAATTTTCCAATTGAAGTATATACCATTATTATAGAATGCCTGCTTATTTTCTACTTCTTTCATAAAGAGGTTAGACCTGTATACCCTTCCCGCAGATATATTATCCTATTTTGCATATCACTCTTTGCGGTCATAATGCTCTCAACCCTATATACACCTATGTTTATACGGCTTGTCATTATCAGCTTATTTTTGTTTTTATGCTATACTTTCTGCTTCAAATGCAAAATATTCCAAATCACCTATACTATTATATTATTTTTTGTCACGTCGATGTTTTCCGATGTTATTGGTGCGTTTGTACTTTCCAGACTTGGAATTTCAATAAATGAACTTTTAGGAATAAGTGAAGGACGGCTTATCTACAATACCACAAGCAAGATTATTCATCTGTTTTTGCTGGTCATAATTATTTTATTTACCAATGCCCGATTTGATTCAAAGGCTCTACTGCATGCCATACCACTCATGCTCTGCAATCTGTCAAGCATATTTATTCTGTTTGCCCAGTACACTACCTTTATTGACAATGGTAAATACTCCACCTTTGTGATGACCACCATATGTATGCTTGTTATCAATATAGTGGTTTGTGGATATACGGAAATAGTAAAGAAATCTTATGAATTACAGAAAAATCAGCTCTGTATGCAGGAGCAGCTTGTCAAACAGGAGCTTTACTATCAGGATATCATTGCTCGTCAGGACGAATCCCGCGCACTTTGGCATGATATAAAAAAATACATGCTGGCAATGGAAAATCTGGTTTCTACGAAAACACGACCTGAAGCCGAAAGCCAGCTCTCTGCCCTAAAGAAAAAGTTTTCAAGCCTTGACCAAATGATTGATACCGGTAATTCCATTGTTGACGGCATCCTAAACTATGGCTCTAATAAAGCAGGCAGTCTGGGAATCTCCATAAACTTTAATCTATGGCTGGACACTGACCTTAACATTTCGCCTGTTGACCTATACATAATCATTGGAAACACTATGGATAACGCAATAGAAGCCTGCGATGCTTTTCAGGCAGGTCACAAACCATCCATCTCATGTACGCTGCGCCAGAAAAATCATGTGCTGCTTTATGAAATATCCAATCCTATTCCACCGGTTTCGGTAAAAAAAGCCGGAGATATCCACGGATATGGGCTTGAAAATGTCAAAGAATGTGTAAATAGAAATAGTGGTTTTATCTCTGTTAAAACCGAAAATGATATATTTTGTGTCTCTATAACACTAAACGTTTAATATGTCTTTAAATCCGCGATATCACAAGCCTTCCATCCTGCACATCAACCCTGACCTTATTAGACTCTATCCCCGCTGCCTCAAGCATCTCATCAGTGAGTTTTATCCTGTGCGCCTTGTCCAAAACCGTATATTCCATTGCAGGGTGTTTCTTCAATTTCTCCGTACTTACCTTTCCGTCAGATATAAGCACTGTGCGGTCTACACGGCCTGCAAGTGCCATATCGTGTGTGACTATGATGATGGTTATACCAAGCTCTTTGTTCAGCTTATGAAACAGCTCATAGATTGTATCAGCAGTCCTTGTATCCACAGCTCCGGTCGGCTCATCCGCAAGCAGTATGTCCGGCTTATTTGCCAGTGCCACCGCTATCGCTGCGCGCTGCTGCTCTCCTCCCGATAGCTGAGCCGGAAGCTTATCCTTATGCTCCTGTAATCCCACTGCATTTAACAGTTTAAGGGCATAGCTTTTATTATCCTTGCGCTTTTTTATAATTTCTCCGTGTTTTAAATTACCGGTATTACCTGAATTTTCAAACATCATCACGGCTTCGACATTCTGCAGCACAGTCAGGTATGGGAACAGATTTTTGGCACTTTTCTGCCACACAAAGCCCACCTTGTCTCTGCGGTATCTCACCATTTCAGCTTCTGAATATGTAGGTTTGTATACGCATTTTTGTGATTTATTACTTTTTATGTAATTTTTTACATAGATTTAAATTGAATCATTTACACAAAAAAAACACTGCCGGTTATATCCCGACAGTGCAATAATTATCTACACAACACAAATTCTTTGAACCTTGGGAGTGTAAACTCCAAATGTCCATACTCCGGTGAAATAATCAAGCCTTTTTTTATAAGCCTGTTCCTGTATACACTGAAACTGTTTGATGCCTTTTTTATAGTCTTTCGTATTGCTTCCACTTTGGTGTCATTGGTTTTTGCCATAGCAACCAACAATTCCTTATCACCTTTTGACAGCTCACTCCATATCTTTTCATATACATATTCCTCCAGATACTGACTGAATTCAGGTAATACATTATGCCATCCGGTATTATGCTTAAAACAAAGATACCCCAGTACCTGGAAGGCAAACGGATATCCCCTCGTCTCTTTAGCCATCTCTGTAGCTTCCTCATCCGTCAATTCAAAAATAGACTTGTATTTTTCAGCTATCATGCCTATATTCAACGGACGAAGCTCAATTTTAGGTGCCCTGTACAAAAATGTGAGCGTTTTTTCATTCTGAAGCTCATAAATATTCTCATAAAGACCTGTCATAAGCAAAAATACCGGAAGATCCTGTCTCATATATATCTGAAACAGGCTGACAAACTCTTTCATTGTATCATTACATACAGCCTCGTCTATTGTTACAAGAACTCTCTTACGCTTCTTTTTAATCTTTTCAAGCATCCTCGTCACTGCCACATTTAAATCGGTAATCGGAGAAACACCTTCTATTTCAACGCCCAGCCCTAAGAATGACAGATTTATTTTAGCTTCACGAAAAACCTCTGACAAACTTGGATAATTGCTCAGATTTGCAGCAAATGATTGTAATAAATCACGTTCAGGGCTCAGATCGATAACAATCCAGTCTTCCTCTGCCCTAAAAGTTTTATTGATTTCTGTGAGCATTACAGTTTTCCCTGAGCCTCTGACTCCTGTAATCATACAAACCTGGTAAGTAGGGTTTTCATCCTCAAATGTATCAATTATTTCATAAGACTGAACATTACGGTTAATTAAACTGACCGGTTCCTTGCCAAATGATAATGAAAAGGGATTATTTTTCATCTCTGCGCTCCTGTTTTATAACTCTTTATAACTTATTTGTCAAGGTCAGGTTCCATACGTACCCTACAGTCTAATATGTTCCCTACAGCCTCCTGTAGTTCTCAAGAAGCTTGTGCAGATCATCAATCTCTCCAATAAGCCTCTTCCCTATATCGGTATCCTTCACAAGCATACGTCTCTTATCATTTTCCTCGACCTCTGATGATGTCTCTATGTCAGTATTATTTATCAGGGCATCCTCCACCGATGTAAAAGGCGTGTGTGCCTTGAGCCTTAGACCATGTGAATTGTAAATCAGTGTATAGCCGGCGATACCGGTTTTCTTGTTCATCGCACGGCAGAAGCCTCCATCTATCACAAACAGCTTGCCATTGGCCCTGACAGGGTTCTCTCCCTCTATTGCGTGAACCGGTGTATGTCCATTTATGATATGCGCATCATCATCATACAGCCCGAACTCGTGCAGTATCTGACAGCAGAAGCTCTTATCGTAATACCTGCTGTAATATGGGTTAGAAGGCTCTTCCCACATGCTCTTGTCTGTAACATATTCCATCTCAAAGGTCTTAAGCCTTCTGCCGCACAGCGGTGATTTTTCTCCTCCCCACAAAAACCACATAAAGTCCACATCATCCTTATAAGGATTGTCCACATACGCAGCCCTTGCCTTCTCATCACATTTGTCAAGCAACGCCCTTCCGTGATAAAATTCACCATCAATATACAGCTTATCAAAGGCTCCGTTGCTATCAACCGGAACACAGCCATGATAGAGCAGGTTGCCATTGTATACATTGTACATGCCGCCCTTATCATACAAAAATCTGACATGCTTGTGCAGGCGCTGTCCTGTCACAAACTGTCTGTGCAGCTTTCTCATGATGACAGTCTCCTCGTCACTTAGTGCGTAGGGTCTCTCATCATCAACGGTTGGAAAGCGCTTTCTGTCCACTCCTACATCCTGCAGCTCGTCCAGCCTGTCAAGCATCAGCCTGTTTCCCATCTCATACTCGGGATGTGCAAGTATAAGCTGCCCCTCAAGCTTAAAAAGCATTACTGTGATGGCCGCCCTTGCAGCCTCAATTCCATCCTCTATACCATATGTTTTCATGCCAAACAGCATTAGCTGTCGTAAGCTTATTCCGTAGGCATTCTCAAGAATTTCCACATTGTTGTATTTAAGATTGTTGCGGATGACATTACATATACATGCATCATTTCCACATGCCGCACCCATCCAGAGAATGTCGTGATTGCCCCACTCAATATCAAGCGAGTGATAATCATAAAGCAGATCGAGAATCTTATCCGCGCTTCCTCCTCTGTCAAATACATCTCCCACAATGTGCAGATGGTCAACAGCAAGCCTCTTAATCAGTGCAGACAAAGCGATTATAAACTCATCCGCATCCTCCAAATCAATTATAGTCTTTAATATCTGCTTGTGATATCTGACCTGATTTGCATCCTCATCCTCCTGCGCATGCAAAAGCTCATCGATAATGTACGCATATTCCTCAGGCAGAGCCTTTCTGACCTTCGACCTGGTGTACTTTGATGAGAGCAGCTTTGCGACAAGTATAAGCTGATTTAACGTCATAGCATACCAGTCACTGTCTATCTTGCCCTGTTCATCAAGCAGGGCCATTTTCTCTCTTGGATAGTATATGAGCGTGCAAAGCTCCTGTCTGTCATAATCAGAAATCGTATCCTTGAAAATCAAATCCACCTTTTCCTTTATCACACCTGAGCAGTTGTTCATGATATGTAAAAAAGCCTCATACTCGCCATGTATATCACTCAGGAAAAACTCCGTGCCCTTTGGCAGGTTTATAATCGCAGAAAGATTGACTATCTCCCTGATTACATCCTGACTTGATGAATAATTTTGTTTTAAAAGCTTCAGATATTTTGTATTACCTTTATCGTTGTACATATTTCCCCCGTAACCTCTTATTTTTCAATGAAATATATTAATTCGCTCCTATTCATGTTCCATGCTATACCGGATAAATCCCTTAAATTACATTTTTTTCATTATATAATAATATTTTTCACCCCGCAACCAATCCTGTCATTTGTACTAAAAAAGATGCGCAAAACTAATACTATTTTACGCATCTTTGACATATTTTATATTCTGAATAATTACCTTTATTTCATGTACTCAGGTGTCACATTCCTGCCCATGCCCTCAAGCATTTCCTTGTCACTTCTGATTGTGGCACACGCTACTGTCGTAAGCATGTTTCCTGTAATTGTGGCTGATGCTCCCGACTTGAATGCAAGCTCTCCGTCATTTGTAAGCAGCGCTCTTCCGGCTCCGAGACGTATGTCAGCCTTTGGATTTATATATCTGAAAAATGACACTGTACGCAGTATATCAGGCTCACTGATATGCTCAAGTCCCTCAAGCGGAGTGCCTGCAATCGGCATAAGCGCATTAAGCGGAATGGAATCCACTCCTACCTCTGCAAGGCTTACTGCCATATCAAGCCTGTCCTCCCAGGTCTCACCCATTCCGATGATGCCGCCTGAGCACGCATACATGCCCTCTGCCTTCACCTTTTTAAGCGTCTCAATCTTCATATCATAGGTATGTGTGGTGCATATATTGGGGAAATTACGCTTTGAGGTCTCTATATTGTGGTGATAGCTGCTGACACCTGCCTCGTGCAGTCTGTGAAGCTGCTCTGCTGAAAGAAAGCCCATTGATGCACATAAATCAATCTTACACTCTCTTTTCATAGTCTCATATGCATGTATTGCCTTGTCAAATTCCTCACCTGTCAGCGCTTTTCCCGCTGTAACTATCGAGAAACGGTCTACACCCTCTCTCTCATTCATCCTGCAAGCCTCAAGTATCTTTTCCTCAGGTAAAAAATCATAAACCTCACAATTTGTATGATTATGTGCTGACTGCGCACAGTATTTGCAGTCCTCAGGGCATTTTCCGCTTCTTCCGTTTATTATCGAGCACAAATCTACCTTGTCACCGATAAACTTCTCCCTGATCATATCTGCGCCCTTACACAGCTCGTCTAAATCACATGTAAGGAAAAATGATAGGTCATCATCCCTTGTGATTCTTCTTCCGTCTATTATCTCCTGTGCCAGTGTTATTGGATCCATTTTAATCTCCTTCGTGTCCTGTATTTCTTCTCTCATTTAATAAGTATCATTATAATACATATCATCCGTTATAATTGTCAACTATAAATATTTCCTCGGTTAACAATGATAATAGAAAAACAGAAAAACGTCAAGATGTTTTTATATATTTAAACCAGCATAATCAATGTTCCTGCTATGATGAGCACCAGTCCTGTAAAGGATTTAATCGTCAGCTTTTCCTTAAATACGAAATATGAAAAAACGATTGACACAACTATGCTCAGCTTATCTATAGGCACTACGACACTCGCAAGTCCGTCCTGCAGTGCCTTGTAATAGCAAAGCCATGAGCCGCCTGTTGCAAGTCCCGAAAGGCAGATAAAGCCAAGCTCTTTTTTCTCTATATGCTTTATGGTGTGCTGTTTTCCTGTGGCAAATACCACTATCCAAGCCATAATAAGCACCACTATCGTCCTTATTGCAGTTCCCAGATTAGAATTGATTCCCTCTATGCCGACCTTTCCCAGTATTGAGGTGAAGCTGGCAAAAACAGCAGACAGCACTGCATAAAACAGCCATCCATGGGAACCCCTGGCCTTATTCTGCTCTTCCTGTGATATCTCCTTTTTGGTGATCATCATATACGTTCCAATTGCTATAAGCACCACACATACCAGCCTGAGTACGTTTATCTCCTCTTTAAAAAAGATAAATGCAAGTATAATGGTCAGTATTGTGCTTGATTTATCAATCGGCACCACTCTGTTTACATCGCCAAGCTGGAGTGCTTTAAAATAACAGAGCCATGAGGCTCCGGTAGCGACTCCTGAAAGCATCAGAAATATCCATGTCTTTGCTGACACAGCTGTAATCTGCCCCTGCGCTTTAACCACAAATACCATAATCCATGAAAAAATCAAAACTACAATTGTCCTGATTGCAGTTGCTACGTTTGAATCAGTTTTTTTGATACCACACTTTGCCAGTATTGATGTTATACCCGCAAAAAATGCGGATCCAAATGCATATAATACCCACATATTTTTCTCTGTCTACGCTTCGGTCAACTACGTTGTCCGGAGTTCGAAACCTCCATTCTTCTAAATACAAAAAAACCGTTCAAGGAACGGCTTCTTTTACGCTAATGAGACATCGGGGATTCGGTCTACGCTCCGCTTCGGTCCGCGCTGAACAGACGTCCCCCGGACGTCTAGCGCCCCGACCAACTACGTTGTCCGGAGTTCGAACCCTCCGATGTCTTGCATTAAAAAACGCCTCTCCAAGAGAGACGTTTTTCAATGAGACATCGGGGATTCGAACCCCGGACAACTTGATTAAAAGTCAAGTGCTCTACCACCTGAGCTACACGCCCTTAAACACTCGCAGAAATAATAATATCATAAGTCTTATATAAATGCAAGCACTTTTTTCAGATTTTAATTTTAAAATGCATCTCGCCGTATCGCTACAGGCGATTCTAAATGGCGAGACACAATCTTATTTTTTCAAATCATAGAACTTTCCGCTCAGATTTTTCACCTTTACATAAGAAACATGATCTATAAACATTCTCGAAGTAAATACCGTTTTCCCATGATCGCAGAAAATCTCGATACTGGAATGATCTACCATAACCCGGACAGTCTGTTTCTTCTCTAACTGTTTTGCATAACGGATCGTTCCAAACTTCTCCGCATACACTTCTGTCATACCACTTCTGTCCAGACAATATTCTTCCCCATCTGCGCTTAAAATCAAACAGTTACCATCTTTATTTCCTATCTCTATAGAAAACGCACCTTCTGTATTTCCTTCAAGCTCAAAAGAACATTCTTCAACCTTTATATGCTCTGCAATGCTTCTTTCATTTGCACGAAGCTGCTTTAGCTCTTCTACCGGCTGCTGGATCAACCTATCTTTCTCTATCCAAATTTCTCTTGGAAGTGTTAACATGTGAGCCCAATTATTCTTATCAGTTGGATATTCGCTCTTAGAATTTCCAAGCCATCCAAATAAAATTCTTCGATGTTTTTCATCCTCATACGATTGAGGCGCATAGAAATCAAATCCCTTATCAAGTTCATACATTTCTGAAAATTGAAATTCTTTTCGTTCTGTATCCAATGGTTTTCCTATCATGTAAACTACGGAGAACACATTTTTATAATCATATTTATTCTCACTTGAAATTCCCATTGGAGAACAGAACAGCACTCCTTTTTGATTCTCTTCATAATAATTTGGACATTCCAACATGTAACCTAACATTGCTTCCTGTCCATTCTGAAGTAATCTCACTCTTCCGGCGTACTCATATGAATCTGCCTGCTTACCTCTGTACAACATCAGAATTCCTTCATGTTCTTTACTTTCTGCTCCTGTCAGCATCCAGTATTCACTGTCCCTTTTCCAGACATATGGATCACGGTAATTCATTGTCGTCTGATCCGGATCCATTTCTACAATCTTTTTCCGGTCTGTCAGTTTCTCACCATCAAATCTGGCATAACAGGTACATGGGATCATCTCTTCATTTTCAATTCCTGTATAGAAAACATGTACTTTTTCTCCCTCTTTTAATGCCATTCCTGTATAACACCCGTAAGAGTCTGATTCTGTATCCGGGTACATTGCCACACCATGATCTTCATAATGAATAAAATCTTTTGTTGTCAAATGATACCAGTGTTTCAACCCATGTACCGGTCCGGCCGGAAACCATTGGTAAAAAATATGGTGTATCCCATTAATCTCACACAGCCCATTCGGATCATTCATCAGACCGCATTTCGGTGCAATGTGCCATACCGGATAATACGGATCTTTCCTGGTTGTCTCCTGTATCCGTTGAAAATATTCAGCCGGCATATCCGTAATCCGAATATGCCGGTTCTGATGATTTGAAAAATCATACTGAAACATAAATTTACTCCTTTATACTGCTTCTGGATTCTTCTTCATAATCAGCCATGTGCCTGCAAATGCAACTCCTACAGAAAGCAGTAATACAATAATATACTCAATCATTCCTCCCTGAAGGTAAAGCAGCATACCAGGGATCATAGACGCTCCGGTTCCCTTTGCACACAAACCAACGATTGCTGCGAATCCACCACCTACAGCACCTCCAAGACATCCCATGAAGAATGGCTTAAGTCTTGGGAATGTAAGACCATACATAACAGGTTCGGAAATTCCGAATAATGCCGGGATCAGAGCTGGAATCATATTAGCTCTCTTCTGCTTATTCTTCTGCATCATGACAATTGCAAGTCCTGCTCCAAGCTGTCCTGCGATTGCTGCAGATCCCATTGGGTTAATATAATCTACACCAGTCTCTGTAAAAATACTTACAATAATCGGTGTTACTGTATGATGCATACCTACAGAACAGAGAATCTGAATCAGTCCTCCATAAGCGATTCCTCCAATTCCAAATGGAAGTTTCAGCATCATAAGGATCAGATCTGTCATTCCTTTTTCAATTCCTGAAAGAACCGGTCCTACAACAAAGAGTCCTGCCAAAAGTGAAACAAGTAAAGTAAGGAATGGTACAAGCAGCATGTCTAAGATATCCGGAATCACCTGATGTAACTTCTTCTCCAGTTTTGCTGCAAAGAATCCCATGAATAATGCAGGAATTACAGAACTCTGATAACCTGTAATATTTAAATGCAACGGTCCAAAGACAAAACTTAACGGATCAGCAACTCCATTTACCACATCCCATTTATTTGGAAGAGTTGGTGATACAAGCATCAGCCCAAGTACAATACCGAGGATCGGTGAGCCACCGAACTTCTTGCATGCAGACCATGCAACTAATACTGGGATAAATGTGTATGCTGTGTCTGTTAATACAGAAAATACTGTATCAAAAGATGGTGATAACTCAATTCCAAATCCATTTACAAGAAGACTTCTTACTCCCATCAGAATACCTGTTGCAAGAAGTACCGGAATGATAGGAATAAAAATATCAGAAATCATCTTTGTTGTACTCTGGAAAGATAATTTTTCCTTCTCCCCATTTTCTGTTACTTCAGCATCTCCAGCTGTCACTCCTGCCAGTTTCTGAAACTCAGCACAAACTTTATTCACAAATCCAGTTCCAAGAATCACCTGATGCTGGCCACTCTTTGAGAAATAACCTGCTACTCCCTGAATCTCTTTCATCCCCTCTTCATCAATAATAGATGCATCCTTTACTTCCACGCGAAGCCTGGTTGCACAATGTGTCGCACTGATTACATTTTCTTTTCCGCCAAATGCTTTCAGAATTTCCTGCGCTGTCTTTACAGGATCTTTTTTCATCTCTCATTACCTCCTATTTGTGCTATTATAACATATATCGTTTTTATCAAATCGATTCGATATGTTTGTTTTTTATAGTGGCCTTGGAATATTTCCTATCGGCCACTGTTATTTTTGTTTATCGAATCGTTTCGATATCTGTTGATTATAATAGATCATTACCATTTCGCTGTCAATGAATTTAATCAATTCTTTTTGTTTTCTGTATTTTTCAACAAATTAAAGTCGTGATATTTGGTAAAAAGTAACATGTAATTTAACATGTTTCACCACTTTGGACTGTCACGCCAAAAATAGATTCAACTTCTTCAATTTTTTTCCCTTCAATTTGCGAGATGATCATTGACACTAATTTTTGAGCCATTTCTTCAATTGGCTGAACAATCGCAGTCAGAATTTCTGGTCCGATTTTTGTAATATACGTTCCATCAATCGCAACTATGCTGAGATCCTCTGGAACTTTTCTTCCTCGTAACTGCGCTTCTCTCATACAGGCAGCTGCAGCCATATCAACACCAAGAATTCCATCCATATCATTACATGTCTCAAATGCACGAGCTGCAGCATCCTGATACTTTTCAGTAGTAAATGTATTATATCCCACAGAAATATCTACAACTTCACAACCTTTTTTCTGAAGTATTTCGCGGAATACCTTCTCCTTTTCATCCTCATAGTTCTTAATCGTATGAGAACTTACAAGCTGTACGACTTTCTTTCTGTTCTTCTCCAGAAAAAGCGACGCTGCTTTCTCTGCAACCTGTCTCTTGTCTACATGAACAGTCGGAATATAATCTGCCAAATAACAATCAATTATTACGATTGGTCTGTCAATCTTAAGATATCTCTCCTTCTTCAGTGAATGAGCTCCCATAATCACGCCATCCATAGTTCTACGATCCAGCATCTGAAGGTAAGCTTCTTCTACATCTTCACGCCCAGCTGTTCCACAAACCAGTGCCTTATACCCTCTGGAATACAGTTCTTTCTCTGCGTATTTAATAAACGTACTGAAAAAGGGATGTGCGATATCTGGAACAATAATTCCTACAATTCCTGATTTTTGCATCTTCAGATTACGGCCAAGCTCGCTTGGAATATAATTTAATTCCTTCATTGCTTTTTCAATTTTTTTCCTGGTTTCGTCAGATACATATCCTTTATTATTACACACAAGTGAAACAGTGCTTCTTGATACTCCAGCTAATTTTGCTACATCTCCAATGCTTGCCAAATCAATCTCTCCCTATCATCAAATCATAAATCTACAGTTACTCTTCTGCATTAGAGTTCTTTCTCTAATAATAAAATATAGAAAAAAGACTGCGGTATACGCAGTCTTTCCGTTTACATAAAATAAAAATGCCCAGAACCGGAATCGAACCAGTGACACGAGGATTTTCAGTCCTCTGCTCTACCGACTGAGCTATCTAGGCTTAGTAGCGG
>ENA-OZTB01000135-OZTB01000135.1-human-gut-metagenome-genome-assembly--contig:-NODE-135-length-12548-cov-6.104218_pt1 | contig 12548 bp, 13 predicted proteins | sample MGYA00244132_ERZ653986 | MGnify/ENA primary metagenome ERZ653986 (study PRJEB26926, sample SAMN06164561) | human gut metagenome | biome: ENVO:00009003; feature: ENVO:2100002; material: ENVO:00002003...
GTCTGTCTGTCTGTCTGTCTGTCTGTCTGTCTGTCTGTCTGTCTGTCTGTCTGTCTGTCATGATTGTCCCCCTCTGCCTCTTATTGTCAAGCTTTTTATTTATTGCACACTTTCTTCGCCTTATCAATTACTTGGGTCACTATTTCCAGAACTAAAGGCTCATGCGCAATGAGAAGAACCAGACCATAGCTTCCAAAAAACAAAATTGCCGACAAAAGCAGCACAAAGAAACTATTCCAGCCCAGCATTTTTACCCATACCGAAGCAACACAGCCAATCACCAGTGCCAATAACATTTGTGGATATTGAATTTTCTTATACGCTGGCATAATGTCTTGCTTTAATGCGCCAAACTGTACAACCCACACTACAATTTCCGCAACAAGCGTTCCAATCGCAGCACCAACAGAAGCGTATCTTGGAATCAAAGCAAAATTCACGATCAAATCAACCACGGCTCCGGCGATTTCTGAATAAAGCACGATTTTTTCTTTTCCAAGTGGCACGAGCATTTGGATGCCCATGACATTGGTTAGTCCAATAAACAAGAGCGTCGGCATAATAACCTGCATCGGAAGAATTGATTTTTCATAGGCACTGCCGGACAGAAAGAAAATGCCTTCTTTTGCAAAAATCATAAAATAGAGCATCATCGGCAACGCAATCAGAAACACAAAATTGATTGCCTTGTGAGCTATCCGATAAAACTCATCAATCATTTTATGCTCAATATAATACGAAGCTCTTGGAAGAAGAACTACACCAAGCGAAGTCACTATACTGACGAGAATCGTTTTGATCTTCACAGCTGCATTATAATAACCAACATCCGCATCTGTTGTCATAAAGCCGAGCATGACCGTATCCAAATGCGTGTAAATTGTCGTAGCACAGGACATTGCAAAGAAAACCGCAATCGGCTTAAAGTGTCGCTTAAAATGGTATTTTCCTACCGGTCGCATATCAATGAACTTGTGCGCATTGATAAAGTTAAAAATATTGGAACCAGAAGCGGCAAGTATCGTAATTGCACCATAAAAAATGTAATCCGATTTTTGATGCACAAAAACAAACATTACAATAAGTGCAACAAATTTGAAGATAATGGAACGAATCGTAATATAGGTATACTGTTCCAACGCCTTGTACATCCACTCCATACCAATCACATTAAATGCAATCGTAAGGCTTACGATAATATATAAGGCTCTTTCTTCTCTCAATCTTGGAACAAGCATTAAAGCAACCGCTAATGCAGTATACGAAATAACGCTCATCACAAAATTGATAATCACCAGTTCCTGTGTCGTTCTGGTCAATTCTTCTTTATCATCTCGTACCTTTGCACAGGCACGGATGCCGTATGTAGGAATACCCAACTGTGCAAACATCGAAAAATAGGAAATCAACGATGTTGCAAATGAAACCTTTCCCGTTCCTTCCGGCAGCAAAATTCTGGAAACATACGGAAATGTTATCAGTGGGAAAATGAATGATGACATTGTTAGTATCACATTCATTATAAAATTTAATTTAATAGACTTGTTTTTTTTCATACTACACCTTTTGCTTCTATCTCGTGCTTACTTGTTATCAATATACTTCCGACATATAAAACATTTAACAGTTTATAAGGAACATTAGTAACGCTAAACAAAACCAAGAAAACAATTAGTAAGCTATATCCCCACCGCTCATATTTATTTCTAATCAATCCCAATATTGGCCATATTATAATTGACACTCCAGTTTGTGCCAATAGTATAAACAGCCCAGTAGACAAGCCGATACCCGTTCTATATACTGCCGAAGAAAAAGAATTATATATCGGTTTATAATTGTTAATTCCAACGCCCCAAATAGGCGAAGAGAAAAAGACACGCAAACAAGCGGACCAGTCATCACTTCTTATGTTATAAGAGGTTGACATTGTTTCCAATTTATAGCTCATAAGATAACTTACAGCATAAATTAAAAAGACGGCAAAGAATGGCAGCAACGCTACACCGATTGCTCTCCATGATTTATGTGTTCTGTTATCACATATTTTTTGAAGCTCATATAGTCCGAGAATCAGAAGTATTACATTAGCACCAGTTGTTGAACCCGTAGTAAATATAGTAATAACAAGGATTGTGATGCGAGGTATACTGCATTTAGTTTTTCCAAGAACTTCCTTTGCCAAAGCTAAACATAGCACATAAGCAAACATTGGAGATTCTGGAAAGATGCTTGTATTTCTATATACTGTATGTCCCAACAAGATTTGCAACAAATAATTAGGAGTATATGTTTCAAAATACAAGTTAAAATACGAACCTACTGTACGGTCGCCGCCCCATTTATAGAAAGCAGTCGTTTTTCCTGGCAGTAGATTCATCACAGTTCCAAAAAAATAAAAGAACAGCGACACACTTGCCAAAACCACCACTATGTCACAGAACTTTTCAATTAAAGGCTTTCGCTCAGACTCATGATTACGTTTAACAGCCTGTAACATAACAACGAAGCCAATACCAACTGTAACTGTATTTTGTATTATAGTATATACTGATAAATTTCCCATTGACATGAGTGCAGCATATATAACACTTATAATCAGAAGGATAATTTCTTTTCTTTTTATCTTCAACTTACCACTATAAAGGATATAAACAATCATGAATATAACCCCTACATAAGTAAAGAAATCATCTCCCAAATTATCCTTTCTCAGCCAAATTGTGTTAATATCAAACACGAGGATCAATGTAATTAAATATTCCAGCAATCCAGCTATTTTACTTTTCCCAAATCTAAATGGCATCACATCCATCCTCCATCTATTCCCATATCTTTCCCTGCGATCCTTTTTTAGCGATTAGAAAGCTGCTTTTCAATATATTCCTCAAACTTTTTTCTCTGAGTAATAGAATCCAAGGTTCCAAGGAAAATCACTTTAGCTCTGATAAAGTCACCTTTAAGCAATTTCTGAAGTGCAACCTTAAAATTGTGAATGACCAATTTTTTTCTTTGCTTCTGACTTACAAAAAGCCCCTCATTGATGGTTGTATTACGATAATACTTTCGGAACATTTCCAATCGTTTTGTGTCGTTTTCCATCATAATATCCAATTTCTTTGCGTTGAATCTCTTGTGCAAAGCTACGCTAGCACCTACAAAATAGGCCGGCGCATAATACTTTGATATTCTCATGGTGTATTCCGAATCATCGCCCCATATAAAGTAGTCCTTACAAGGGAGTCCGCACTTCTTGATTGCACCATAGGGAATCAAAATGGAAACAAAAGTCGCTCTTGAAATCTGAACGATGCCCTCCGACAGATATTTATACCAGTGCGGATATCCATTTTTTGCAGGACGCATATCAATGGCAGGCACATTCATTGGCTCACTATCTGGTCCAATAATCGAGCTTGCTAAATATCCTATTTTACCCTCAATTTTAGATCTGGCAGACATCAGCTTTTCTAAGCAATCTGTATACGGAATCGTATCATCATCCATAATCCAGACGTAATCACATTCCATATCTCTGCAAATCTTAATTCCCTCGTAAAACCCACCTGCACCGCCAAGGTTGGTTTCCATTCTGCGATAATCTATTACGTCTTTGTCATACTCTCCGCCTTTTATAAACAAATCGGCGGTTCCATCAGTGCTTGCATTATCAATTAAAACAATCTTATGTACTTTATATGTCTGAGACAAAACTGCATTCAAGCATTCTTTCAGCAGTTTAATTCTATTATAAGTAACTATAACCGCAATAACTTTTTCCATCGTTTACGCAATCCTCATTTCTCTTCTACTAACTTTTTCACAACCGTAGCAGGTACTCCACACGCTACACACGCTGCCGGAACATCTTTTAGAACCACTGCTCCTGCTCCTACGATTGCATTGTCTCCTATCTCTACCCCCCCCACTATTACTGCATTAGCTCCTATCTGAACGTTATTTCCAATAGTAGGAACACCACTCTGTCCTTTTCCGCCAATAACGACATTCGCTTGAATTCTGGCATTCTCACCAATTACCGCATTCTCATGGATAACCACACCGATTGCACGATGCGGAAAATACGCATTTTTACCGATTTTTGCAGTAAATGGAATATCACACGCAGGGAAAAAAATTCTGCTCACAATCTTCAAAACAGCCGGGAGAACCGGGATATGATGTTGAATCAACCAGTTTCCATATTTATAAATCGAATAATAATTCTTCAACATTTTATACCTCAAATCATCTTAGAACGTACCATCTTTTCTTTTTACTATAAATCTACCAAATGCCTTCAGAAGAATTATATTTTTTCCAACTCTGTACGGTTTTGCTGCCACTATTTCAGAATAGCACTTAACCGCTTCGCCCACCTGTTTCGATTGAATGTACAATCTCAGTTCATATTCTCTACGCGAGACAAGTACATCTTTATCGGTTGTCAATATATCTTTCTGCTTTTCATCGAGACGGTGCAATGCGTCCAATCTCTTCATCGTGTTTCCGGTAATTCGCTCTCCCTTATGGATATAATAATGAATGAGTGAATCCTCGGTATAGTCTATATCATAAATTTTGCTTATACGAAGCCATGTATCCCAATCTTGTGACGCTACCATTTTAGGGTCAAATCCTCCGACCTTCTCAAGTGCTTCACTTTTCAACAGAGGAAATGAACAGGAGCCTATAAAATTATCGCACGAGAGCTGCTTATATACAGAACCCCTATATGGTGTATGTCGATCAAACACGCATCTCGTGCTTCCATCTCCTTCATGAATGGTCGCATTACAATAAACCAGTCCGAGATTATCCTTAGACTTCCTAAACACATCCAACTGCTTTTCGATTTTATCTTTTACCCATTCATCATCGTCATCAAGAAAAGCAATATACTTGCCATTGCTATTAGAGAAGCCTGTATTTCGAGCTGCACAAGCACCCATATTTTTTTCATGCTGAATATATTTAACCCTGGAATCCGATATGTTTTCGCAGTAATTTTTTACTTCATCTCGATATTCATATTCATTTGGACTATCATCCACGATAATCAGTTCCAAATTCTCATAGGACTGATTCAACACACTATCAATAGCTGCTTTAATTTGAGACACACGACGTTTATATGTTGTAATAACAACACTTACCAATTCTTTTTCCATTCTATTCTCCAGATGTATTACTTTGTTTGAAGCGCACCATCGTACAACTCCACAAATGAATTTTTCTTTGTTGCTATTTCAAACCCAGCCTTGGTTGCACAATCCTTAAATTCATCTCTTTGCAAATGAGGAGTTTCGCATATACGTTGCGCCCATACTTTTGGCGATTCGTTCAAGCTGATGTAATTCATATTAGGACTTATATCCACATCCTTCGGCACATTTGTTGAGCCAAAACATGGAAGCCCTGCTATTTGTGCTTCAACAAACACCAAGCCAAGCCCCTCAAATTTCGATGGCATCAATAATACGTCCATTGCGGAATACAATTTATTCACATCATTTCGTGAGCCAAGCAATACGACTTTATCCTCAATTTTGTTCTTCTTTATGGTATTGAGAACAAGAGGCTTTAATTCGCCATCACCTGCCCAAATCATCATTGCCGCAGGATTCAATTTTGCTATCTCCGAAAATACGCTTATTATAAATGCCGGATTTTTCGGTTCGGACATTCTTCCCACTACACCAACTACAAATTTATTTTCTATTCCAAGACTCTTTCGGAGCTGCATTCTTGCATCAGGATCAAAGTGATATTGTGAGGTATTCATCGCATTTGTTATAATCGCAAATGGTTTATTTCCGAACACTGATTTTCCCGCAGAATCTGAACAAGCCACATATTCATTTGCATCTGCTACGCAAGCAGTGTCATACAGTAATGATCTCATTCTCGCTTTCATAGAGGATGTTTCTCTCGGAGCATGGGTATGATATATCCGTCTACTCATTCCCATGCTTTTTGCAGCGTGCAAGGACATTACAGCATTTAACCCGCTGATATTAACGTGCAGTATATCATACCCCTTATTCAATACCGTTTTGATGTAACGATAATTTGAAACATTGGGTTTTCCTGTGTCATGCGGAAGAAGGTAAATCTTGCTATTATGTTTTTTTACAATATCTACAAATGGAGAGTCTATATTTCTATTCAGCAGGAAATCAATCGTGTACCCTCGTTCTACTGTGTATTCGTAATATTTCATAATGCAGGAAGCAATCCCACTCCCTACGCGCAAATCCCTCATTTGAATGAGAATCTTTTTCTCCTGCATCCAGTTTCCTCCAAAAACTATTTTTTCAAACGCGCACCGCTCAACCTTTTTAGCGACTGCCTTCCATTAACCAAAATCCTTAGAACTCCATATGCTCTCTTTTTCAAAAAGAAAACAAAAATTCTTTGGCTTTGCGTGAGCGTTGTTCTATCAACTTTTTTCAGTGCAACATTATATGGGTATTTATCTAACGTCTGATTTAATTGCTCGTTTACAAGTTTCCGGCTCATTTTATTTTCCGGATGGAAATAAAATAGTCTCATACAAGAATACAGCCGCGTTAGCACTCTTGCATAGTATGCTTTCCAATACTCTTCTGGCAACGAAAACTTTTTGATTATTCTTTCATAGTTTTCAAAAGCCACTTCGTTATAATATTGAGCCTTTTCATTGAATCTATTTGTTACGGACTCTTGCAAATATCGGTAATGATATAATGCACTATGGATATAATAAAATTTATCCGTCAACTGTAAACACTCGGCATTAAAAATCACATCCTGTCCTTTTCTCGCCTTTGGGTCAAACCACATCTCGTTATCTTTCAACAAGGACGCACGATACATTTTATTCCAAATCGTATTTGTTTCGTATTCATATGCTCTTCCGTTGACTGACAAGAAATTAAAAGGAGCAATTTTCAGATTATGTACCCATTCTTTGTCTAAAACTCCGCTACTGTCTTTTAGATATTTAACATTTGACTTTCCATCAAATTCCTGAACATAATCAAACCAGAATATATCGAAATCATTATACTTTTTTTGTGCATTATACAATGTTGATACATGATTTGATTCAACCCAGTCATCTGGATCAACGAATGTTATCCATTCTGTTGTAGCTGCTTTTATTCCAGCATTTCTTGCGACAGACACACCTGCATTTTCCTGATGAATAACGATAACACGCTCATCTTTCTGCGCATATTCATCACAAATATCACCACTTTGATCTGGTGATCCATCATCTACGGCTATAATCTGGAAATCCTTCATATCCTGCGCTAATAGACTGTCAAAGCATTCTCGCAGATAGCTTTCCTTTATTTTATATATGGGTATTATAATACTCAAAAAAGGTGTCATATATTTACCTTTCGTACTTTCTATTGATTACATCATTATAGAAAGCAATATATTTTTTCTTCATTACATCCGTGTTATAAATTTCAAGTACATCTTGATATGCACGTTCTGGAAGTTTTGAGGGGAAGTCTTTCATTGCTGCCTTTATGCGTTCCGCATATTCTTCAGCCGTATTGCATACATATCCGTTGACACCATCGTTAATAACACTTTTATTACCCATCGTGTTACTGACAAGAATCAACTTTTTGATATACATATTCTCAATCAAGCTCATTGCAATAGCTTCACCAAGGCTACACAAAATGAACGCATCTGCGCCTTTGGCCATAGCTAGAGCTTCCTTACGGGGTTTCCATCCGGTCACTTCGATGTTTGGAGCAGTCAGTTCATTTTCAAGTTCACCGTTACCAATCCAAATAAATTGCGCCTCTGGAACCAGTTCCGCAATTTTGTTAAAAAGCTGTGGCTGTTTCTGAACGCAAGCTCTTCCCAAGGTAAACACCGTAAACTTATCATTTTTTACAGGCTCAATTCCATCAAGAGATGCCGAAAGGTCTGCGAGATTGACTCCTGTTTCAACATAAGCCGTTCTCCTAGAGAACTTCTTTGCTTCCTCATCCTCACTCTCACAGCAAGTAAGTGTAAGTGCCTTGTTTCCCAGCACTTTTTCAGCAAATTTATAGATTTTGCTCTTTTTACCTGGCCCCATAAGAATATGTGCATACCCATGAGGTGTATAAACAACAGTGTTATTTTTACCTTTGTATGCAAGTCGTCCTAAACCACCTGCAACAGAAGAATGCAGATGAATTACATCTGGTTGCACATCTTTTTCAATTTGACGTAATTCTTTAATCGCTGCAATATCACTTTTTAAGTTGGTCAATCCTTTAACACCAACATTTTCCATTTCAATCAAATGTACTCTTTGATCTAAAAAATCCGTATAGTTTTTGGGTGTCTGTGGTCTAAGCGAATATGCAAGGTAAACATCAAACTCATCTACCATGTCATTGCAAAGTTGAGAAACGTATGTAAATACACCTCCACCAAAGGCCTCACAGACCATCAGTATTCTTTTCTTTTTCATTACGCTTCTCCCAACTCACTTGCACATTTATCCAATACAGCGGCAATGACCTGATCCATGTCATAGTACTTATATTCACCCAAGCGACCGCCAAAAATCACTTTGCCCTCTGCATCTGCCAATTTCTTGTACTCAGAATACAGCAAGCTATTCTTAGCATCATTGACCGGATAATACGGCTCATCCCCCGGTTTCCATTCGCTGCTATATTCGCGGCTGATAATAGTTTTTGGCAAATCATTGCCGTTTTCATCCTTACCAAACTCAAACCACTTATGCTCAATAATGCGAGTCCACGGTGTTTCACGATCTGTGTAGTTGACTGCAGCATTGCCTTGGAAACTGGGCTTATCGAGAATCTCATTTTCAAAACGAACAGAGCGGTACTCCAGTGTGCCCAGCTTATAGTCAAAGTAGGCATCAATGGGGCCGGTGTAGACAACCTTGTCGGCCAGCGCATCCAGCTCAACCTTGTTTGCCAGATAGTCCGTATTCAGGCGCACCTCAATACCGTCCAGCAAGTTGGCAATCATCTTGGTGTAGCCACCAATGGGAATGCCCTGATACAGCGCATTGAAATAGTTGTTGTCAAAGGTCAAGCGCACGGGCAGGCGCTTGATGATGAAGGCAGGCAGATCCTTGCAGTCACGACCCCACTGCTTCTCGGTGTAACCCTTGATGAGCTTCTCATAGATGTCACGGCCTACGAGAGAGATGGCCTGCTCCTCCAGATTTTTCGGCTCACCAGTGATTTCCTTGCGCTGCTCCTCAATTTTTGCAGCGGCTTCCTCCGGTGTCACAACGCCCCACATCTTGTTGAAGGTATACATATTGAAAGGTAACGAATACAGTTCACCCTTATAATTAGCGACCGGAGAATTTGTAAAGCGGTTGAACTCGGCAAACTGGGTGATGTAGTTCCAGACTTTTTTATTGTTGGTGTGGAAGATATGCGCACCATACTTATGGACATTGATACCCTCAATATTCTCTGTGTAAATATTGCCAGCAATGTTGGGGCGCTTATCCACAACCAGAACAGATTTTCCATGCGCTTTTGCTTCATGTGCAAAAATGGCACCATACAAACCGGAGCCAACTACCAAATAATCGTACATCATAACTTTTCCTTTCCCTCACTTGCTTTTTTCAATTAGTCTCTCTGGAAAATATCTCTTGTGTAAACTTTCTCTTTCACATCGTCCAGGCACTTGTCATAACGGTTTGCAATGATAGCGTTGCTCATCGCCTTGAACTTCGCCAAGTCATTGACAACTACGGAACCAAAGAATGTTTCGCCATCCTTCAAAGTCGGTTCGTAGATAATGACCGTTGCGCCCTTTGCCTTCACACGCTTCATAACACCCTGAATAGAACTCTGACGGAAGTTATCGGAGTTAGATTTCATAGTCAAGCGGTAAACGCCAATCGTGACGGATTTCTCCTTATCCTCATCGAACTCATTCTCTGCATCATATCCATAGTAGCCAGCCAACTTCAGAACGCGGTCTGCAATAAAGTCCTTACGAGTACGATTAGATTCCACGATTGCTTCAATCAGGTTTTCCGGCACATCGGTATAGTTAGCCAAAAGCTGCTTGGTGTCTTTCGGCAGGCAATACCCGCCGTAGCCGAAGGACGGATTGTTATAATGGCTACCGATACGCGGATCAAGGCAGACACCATCAATGATCTGCTGAGTGTTCAGCCCCTTGCTTTCTGCGTAGGTATCCAGTTCATTGAAGTAAGCCACGCGCAGGGCCAAATAGGTGTTAGCGAACAGCTTAACCGCCTCGGCCTCAGTGAAGCCCATGAACAGCGTGTCAATGTTCTCTTTGATTGCACCTTCCTGCAACAGACCGGCAAACTCATGAGCAGCTTCTACCAGACGATTATCGTTCAGGTCAGTTCCAACGATAATGCGGGAAGGATACAGGTTATCGTAAAGAGCTTTAGATTCACGCAGGAATTCCGGGCTAAAAATAATATTCTTGCTGTTGAACTTTTCTCTTACACTTGCCGTATAGCCCACAGGAATCGTGGACTTGATAACCATAATGGCATTAGGGTTGTATTCCATGACCAACTTGATTACAGCTTCAACTGCAGACGTATCAAAGTGCTGGGTCTTGCTGTCATAGTTAGTAGGAGCCGCAATCACAACAAAATCCGCATCGCTATATGCAGCTTTTGCATCCAGCGTTGCGGTCAAATTCAATTCCTTTTCTGCCAAGTATTTTTCAATATAATCATCTTGAATCGGAGATTTCTTGTTGTTGATCATATCGACCTTAGCCTGCACAATATCGACTGCAACTACCTGATGATGCTGGCTCAGAAGCACTCCCAGCGAAAGCCCTACGTATCCCGTGCCAGCCACAGCGATTTTATAATTTTTCATAGTTCTATTCTCCCTCAATATTTTTTGATTTTATAAAAAACAAACAAGCCCACGGCGGATTACTCAATGGCAATCCACCGTAGGCTCGATTCGTTCTCCTTGATTTTTTACTTGCTGCTCATTTTGTGGGTCAAAACAGAGCTGCACCAAAGCCTCCCACCTATAACCTCTGGATTTCAGCTTCTCCGCAGCCTGTCAGCAAATAAATACTTTTGTTGAACGAGTCGAGCCGTCGAAACCCTTTATTTATCGTGGTTTTTCTTGGTTGACCCTATTATATCTCTAGCCCCTCCATGTGTAATAACTATTCGTGCCTCATCCACAAGTTTTATCATTTCTTGATATGGATATAGCTTTTGCCAAGTACAATATTGGGGTTCATATGTACTATATCCAGTTTGTATAATTACATCTTCTTGAATTACTCCATCTTTCTTCAAATTATCAATACATTCAATGAGACGATTAAACGGCTGTTCATGTGTTCCAACTGTTACAAAAATCATGTTTTTCACCTCATTTCTTAGAAGATACTTCCCAAGTTAATCACTTTAGGATAAACCTGCTTCATTTCTTCCCATTCTACAATAAACTTATCTGTAACCGGATAACATAATTTCCCTGAAATAGTTGGAGCGTTTATTCTATCAAAAACTTCAATATATATTGTCTTAGCCCCAAACAATTTTCCTATATAGAAAAATGGAATCGCTGGTGCCGCACCAGATGTAATTATTAAATCTGGACGCTCTTTCGGTATAATTTTTATCGCTTTAACTGTATTAATGATAAGAGCTTTTAGGCTTCGATTGCTTGGATAATAGCAAGGATACATCTTTTCACCTTTTAAAATACTTCTCGCATCTTCCTTATCAAATGTTACCCAAAATCTATCTTTATCCTGCCAAAAAGGTTTTAACATATATAAATGTGTCAAATGACCTCCAGAAGACCCTACCAAACACACTTTTAATTTCTTATCATCTTTCATTCTACTTCTCCCCGTTGTCCAACCTAATCTCTCTGGAAAATATCTCTTGTATAAACTTTATCTTTTACATCATCTAAACAACTATCATAACGATTTGCAATAATCGCCTGACTCTGCTTTTTAAACTCGTCTAAATCATTAACAACTTTACTTCCAAAGAACTTTTCACCATCTTTTAATGTTGGTTCATAAACAATAACAGTTGCTCCTTTTGCTTTAACTCGCTTCATAACACCCTGAATAGAACTCTGACGGAAGTTATCGCTATTACTCTTCATAGTAAGACGATATACACCAACTACAACTTCTTTTTCCTTGCTTTCATCCCAGTCATCATTTGCTTCATACGCTCCAGCAATCTCTAACACACGATCTGCAATAAAGTCTTTTCTTGTTCTATTCGACTCAACAATTGCCTCAATAAGATTTTCTGGAACATCTGCATAATTGGCAAGTAACTGCTTGGTATCCTTTGGTAAACAATATCCGCCATAACCAAAAGATGGGTTGTTATAATGAGTTCCAATACGTGGATCAAGACACACACCATTAATAATCTGCTGTGTATTTAATCCCTTCATTTCTGCATATGTATCTAATTCATTGAAGTAAGAAACACGAAGTGCTAGATCTGTCTCTTATACACATCTCCGAGCCCACGAGACATGCGCAGATCTCGTATG
>ENA-OZTB01000148-OZTB01000148.1-human-gut-metagenome-genome-assembly--contig:-NODE-148-length-12194-cov-5.622292_pt1 | contig 12194 bp, 10 predicted proteins | sample MGYA00244132_ERZ653986 | MGnify/ENA primary metagenome ERZ653986 (study PRJEB26926, sample SAMN06164561) | human gut metagenome | biome: ENVO:00009003; feature: ENVO:2100002; material: ENVO:00002003...
GTATTTATTAATTCATGATTTACTTTAATATCATAATTTGCTTTTTATAAATCTTGCAATAAAGAATCCGTCACTTCCATGCTCACCGGGCAGTATCTGTTTCATTCCGGTGCCTTCCGCAAAGTTCTTATCCAGCTCAAACTCCGGATGCTTTTCAATAAACCACCTCACATTGTCCTCGTTCTCAGCCTCATCTATCGTACATGTACTGTACACGAGCACTCCGTTTGGCTTCACGTATGTATGCACGGTATCAAGTATCTGTCTTTGAAGAGCGGCAAGCTCATCTACAGACTCAGGTGTCATCTTGTAGCGGATGTCCTTCTTTCTTCCGAGCACTCCAAGCCCTGAGCACGGCAGATCACAGATCAGTATATCTGCTTTTCCTGCCGAATCAGCATCAGGTACGGTGGCATCCCACACCTCTGCCGACATATTGTTAAGGCCATGCCTGTCTATATTTTCCTCAATCATACCGACCTTGGTATCGGTCAGGTCACGCGCGAGCACATGGCCACTTCCCTGCAAAAGCTCAGCAATATGGGTGCTCTTGCCGCCTGGTGCTGCGCATACATCTATCACATAGTCGCCCTTCTTTGGATCAGCTGTCTGTGCGACAAGCATTGAGCTTATATCCTGCACATAGAAAAGTCCGTCTCTGAAGCTCTGCAAGCCATTCAAATAATCAAATCCTGATATAACAAACGCATAGTCAAGCTCATCAACCGCTGTGACCGTCACACCCTCTGCCTCAAGCATCGCGCGAAGCTCATCCGGAGTACACCTGGTCAGGTTTGTCCTGATGCTTATTGTGCTCTTACTGTGAAAGGCCTTGAAAATCTCCTCTGCCTTCTTTTCTCCGTATGCCGCAACAAATCTGTCCACTATCCACTGTGGCATGGAGTATCGGATGCTTAAGGTATCAAACTGTACTGAATCTATATTTCTTGCAATATTTCTGAGAACACCGTTTACAAAGCCCGAAAGCTGTGCAAACTTATGCCTCTTTGCAAGCTTCACCGCCTCATTGCATACAGCTGAATCCGGCACCGCGTCCATGTACTTTATCTGGTAGACGCTCATGCGAAGAAGGTTTCTGATGAAGGGCTTCATCTTCCTTACCTTTGTCTTTGAAAAAGAGTCTATGATGTAGTCGAGCTGCAGCATATACTCGATAGTGCCGTCAACAAGCCTCGTCATAAAGGCTCTGTCCTGCTTTGACAGATACTGATACTTGTCAAGCACACTGCGAAGCACGATATGCGAAAAGGCTCCACGCTCATTAATCTCAATAAGCATCTCAAGGGCAAGCTCACGCGTATCCACAGAGTGCTCATTATGCGCTGCCACGTTTGATTTTGCCGGCCTGCCCGGTATATTATTTTTGTTTATTTGGCTATTTTTATTATTATGATTATTTATATTCTTATTCGATGTCATATAGTTTAACCTACTTGCAGCTAAAACAGTATCAGTCGTCCCGTCTGCGTCCGTTTGTGATAAGTATTATACGAAGGAGCTGTAAAATAGCAGCAGCCGCACTGGCTACATAGGTAAGTGCCGCTGACTTGAGCACCCTTCTTGTGTACTTAAGCTCGTCATCTGCAAGTATGCCCTGTGTACGAAGCATGACAAGCGCACGTCTTGAAGCATCAAACTCTACCGGCAATGTCACGAGCTGGAAAAGCACTGCTGCCGAAAACAGCAATATGCCTATATCAATAATAAGCCCTGACGAGCGTGTGTTAAAGAACAAGCCGATAAGTATGACCGGCCATGCAAGCATTGAGCCAAAATTAGCTATAGGCACAAGTGCACTCCTGATTGAAAGAGGTGCATAGCTTTTTGCATGCTGTATAGCGTGTCCACACTCATGGGCTGCTACTCCAAGTGCTGCGACCGATGTGGCATTGTACACAGGATCAGATAAATTCACTGTTTTGGTGCGCGGATCATAGTGGTCCGTCAGACTGCCGGACACATGACGCACCTGCACATCATATATGCCTGCCGCCTGAAGCACTCTTTGAGCTACCTGTGCGCCATTCATGCCTGACATGCTTCTTAGCTGCGAGTATTTATTAAATGTACCTTTAACTCTTGCCGATGCGATCATACATATCACTGCACCTATCACAACGAGTATATATGTCGGATCCCAGTAATAATATCCCATGTATCATCTCTCCTTGCTGCTTATTATAATGCGTGTAGTAGTTTGTCAATAGTTACTTATAATGAATAACTATAATGTGAAGAACGAGCCCTCTTCCACATGACAGCCTCTCAAAAATGAACCTGTATCCATGCGCTTCTTGCCCTGGAGCTGTACCTCTACTAAAGATAATGCTCCTTTTCCTGTCTGTACATACATATCATTTTTTCCGATATGATAAATACAGCCCGGCTCATAATCATCGCTGCCGTCAATCACCTTTGCACTCCACACCTTAAATGTCTTACCGTTTAAGTGGGTGTATGCGCTCGGCCATGGATTAAGCCCCCTTATAAGCCTCTCAATCTCAACAGCCGGCTTTGTCCAGTCGATAAAGCCAAGCTCCTTACTGATCATTGATGTATGTGTAGCCTCCTCGCTGTTTTGAGGAGTATACTCTGCAGTGCCATCCTCTATCATCTTCATGGTCTCCACACACAGCTTTGCTCCCTCTGCTGAGAGCTTATCAAACAGGCTGCCGCCGGTCTCATCAGGTGCGAGTCTGACTGTACTCTTTGCAATCATATCGCCGGTATCGACGCCCTCATCCATCCTCATGGTAGTGACACCTGTAAACTCGTCACCGTTAATCACAGCCCACTGGATAGGAGCCGCACCTCTGTACTTTGGCAGAAGTGAAGCATGCACATTGATACAGCCGTATCGAGGCATATCAAGAATACTCTTTGACAGAATCTGTCCAAAAGCAACCACAATTATTATATCTGCATTAAACTTTCTGAGATACTCTATATTAGCAGTCTCTCTTATTTTAACCGGCTGGAATACCTCAATACCGTGCGAAAGCGCACACTCTTTGACCGGTGTATACTGCATTGTCTTGCCGCGGCCCTTTGGTTTGTCGGGCTGTGTGACAACCAGTGCCACCTCGTGTCCTGCCTCTATAATTGCCTCAAGTGTTCCCACCGAAAAGTCCGGTGTTCCCATGAAAATTACTCTCATCTTACTGCCTCCCAGATATTTTCCAAGCTCAGATAACAAATGTCATCCTAATGATTACTCCTGTGTATCCTCATATGTCACATCGTGAAGTGCGCCCTCAACCTTCTCCACATAGAGATGTCCGTCGAGATGGTCAAGCTCGTGGCAGATACATCTGGCCAAAAGCTCTTCTCCCTCTATCTCATACTCATTCATATCCTCGCCCATGAAGCGGGCCCTTACATGATTCGGGCGGGTCACCTGTCCGGCCTTTCCCGGTACTGAAAGACAGCCCTCATCGCCGGTCTGCTCCCCGTCAGACTCGATAATTTCAGGATTAATCATCACGATTGGACCCTCGCCCACATCGATAACAACGATCCTCTTTAATATGCCAACCTGTGGTGCGGCAAGCCCTACACCATTAGCCTCATACATAGTCTCAAGCATATCATCAATAAGTGTAACTATCTTTGGAGTCACCTCCGTAACCTCTCTGCAGACCTTGCCAAGTACAGGGTCTCCCTCCACTCTAATAGTTCTAAGTGCCATAATTGCCTCCTTCTATATCTATCAAAATCCACTCATCGGATTGAAATCAAATGAGATATTAGCATTTTTCATTGCCGTATCAGCTTTCACAGCCTGCTCTATGCCATCCTTTATGGAAATGAGCGCCGCATAGTCAGATGTCTTCATGTAAATCACCTTGCGGTATATGTCATTTACCTTGGCGATGGTCGCATCCGCAGGACCGATGAGCTGAATCAGATGCCTATCATCAGGGCTTTGATTTTCATCTGCATGCGATATCATCTGCGACGCTATATCGTACACTTGCTGTGCCATGCTGCTGCACTCACTCTCATCAGGTGATGTGACATGTACTAAAAGCATATTCCATACAGGTGGATAGTTCATAAGCCTCCTGTACTCTATCTCCTTATCGTAAAAAGCCTCATAATCCTGCTCTTTGGCAGTCCGGATGGCATAGTGGTCAGGGTCGTAGGTCTGGATAACCACATTGCCGGGCAGCTTTCCTCTGCCGGCGCGCCCTGCCGCCTGGGTCAGTAGAGCAAAGGTGCGCTCCGCCGCATGAAAATCATTCACATGCAGTGACATATCCGCCGCCAGCACACCAACCAGCGTGACATTTGAAAAATCATGCCCCTTTACAATCATCTGCGTACCGATAAGTATATCGGCCTCATGATTGGAAAATGCCTGCAGAATCTTCTCATACGCATCCTTCGCCCTCGTAGTGTCATAATCCATGCGCAGTATACGCGCCTGTGGAAAACGCTTTGCCACCATAGCTTCTATCTTCTGTGTGCCGGCCTTAAAGCCGCTAATGTACTTCGAGCCACAGCTCGGACACACCTTAGGCACCGGCTGTCTGTAGCCGCAGTAGTGACAGACCATCACTCCTCCGCTATGTTCACTGAGTGATACATCGCAATGAGGACATTTTACCACAAAACCGCACGCTCTGCACGACATAAATGCCGATTTGCCCCTTCTATTTAAAAAAAGCATGGTCTGCTGGCCATTTAGAAGCCGCTCCTCCATAAGCTCCTGAAGCCTGGTGGAAAGAATCGAGCGGTTTCCCTCACGAAGCTCCTGCCTCAAATCGACAACCTCACACTTTGGAAGAGGTCTGTCGTCCACGCGCTTATCCAGCTCCAAAAGCCTGTAAACGCCTGTCTTTGCCTTGTAAAAGCTATCCACCGACGGTGTTGCAGAGCCAAGTACCACAATAGCATCGGACATGCGCGCATACTCTATCGCCACCTCCCTGGCATGATAGCGTGGCACCGACTCGCTCTTGTATGAATTCTCGTGCTCTTCATCTATTATGATAAGTCCTAAATTTGAAAAAGGTGTGAACAGCGCCGACCGCGGGCCAATCATGATGTCAATATCACCATTCTTAGCTCTCTCAAACTGGTCATAACGCTCACCATTTGAAAGTCTTGAATTGATTATCGAAACCCTGTTCCCAAATCTTGCAAAAAAACGCATCACGGTCTGATAAGTGAGGGCAATCTCGGGAATCAGCACAATCGCCTGACGCCCGGACTGTATACAGTGTGCTATAAGCTCCATGTACACCTCTGTCTTGCCACTTCCGGTAACACCCTTAATCAGATAAGTATTTCTAAGACCGGCGGCAATGTCGCCTTCTATCGCATCAACCACACTCTGCTGCGCGGCATTCAGTACCTTATCATAGGTGTCAACACTCATATGCTCCACAGGATTTCTGTAGCCGCTCTGTGTGATGACCTCGATAAAACCGCTCTGCTCAAGCGCTCTTATAGTGGCAGCCGACACCGACAGCTTGCCTGTCACAAAGGAATACTCAAGGCGCGCCCCATCATCAGCATCAATCAGAGCACGAAAAAGCCTGGCCTTTGCCTTTTGTTTTTTTGCCTCGCAAAGCGCAAGCTGCGCTCTTGCCTTTACCTTGTCTATTTTCAGTGCAATACTGCGGCTCACCTGCTCCTTAGCCTGCTTCTTTACAGGTATAACAGTCTTAAGCGCCTGATTCATGGTAGAGCCGTAATTGCGCCGTATCCATGCCGCAAGTGCGATGAGCTTTGCCTCCACAGCCACAGAGTCTGCCTTTATCCCGATAAGAGGCTTTGTCCTTGCCGGGTCGTACTCAGGCTTATCCGTGACATCAATCACATAGCCTGTGATAGTGCGGCTGCCAAATGGAATATCCACGCACACACCCGGACGGATGTCGCATAAAATCTCATCCGGGATGCTGTACTGAAATGTCTTATCCAGTTTTTCGTGGGATATATCCACAATCACGTTGGCATACATAACTGATACTATTTAACTCCTTCGTATTTCTCCTCGCAGTACTTGCAACGGTAGATTTCGTTTTTCTCATCGGAAAGCACGAAAATCTGGTCAAGCTCCTGCTCAATTGAAGTGATGCATCTTGGGTTTTTGCACTTGATGACATTTTTCACCTGATGAGGCAGCTTAAGCTCCATCTTGTCCACAATCTTGTCACCCTTTATCACATTTACAGTGATATTGTGGTCGATAAATCCAAGGATATCGAGGTCTAATGACTCTATCGGACACTCTACCTTGATAATATCCTTCTTGCCCATCTTGCTGCTCTTTGCATTCTTTATGATTGCAACTGTGCAGTCGAGCTTGTCAAGCTTTAAATCCCTGTAAATCTGAAGACTCATACCTGCCTTGATATGATCGAGCACAAAGCCCTCATGTATTCCACTTATATTCAGCATATTATCCTCCTTTAGTCCTCAGCCAATCCAAGCAATGTCAGAATAAGCGCCATACGCACGTAAACCGCATACTGTGCCTGCCTGAAATAGCATGCTCTCGGGTCATCATCCACATCAACAGAAATCTCATTCACACGTGGGAGCGGATGAAGTACAATCATATCATCCTTTGCAAGCTCCATCTTCTCCTTTGTCAGAATGTAGAAATCCTTCAGACGCACATAGTCCTCCTCATTGAAGAAACGCTCCTTCTGGACACGTGTCATGTAGAGCACATCAAGCTCTCCCATGGCATCCTCGAGCTTTTCTACCTCCTTGAACTCGATATTGTTGGCACGAAGCACATCATCGCGCACATAGTCAGGCACCTTAAGCTCCTCAGGCGAGATAAGCACAATCCTCACATTGTCATATCTGATAAGTGCATTGATCAGTGAATGCACTGTACGTCCAAACTTTAAATCCCCGCAAAAGCCGATTGTGATATTATTCAATCTGCCCTTGATGGAACGGATTGTAAGGAGATCAGCAAGTGTCTGGGTAGGATGCTGATGACCTCCATCGCCTGCATTGATTACAGGGATACGCGATTTCTCTGAAGCCACAAGCGGTGCACCCTCCTTAGGATGACGCATGGCACAGATATCCGCATAGCAGGAAATAACCCTGATAGTATCTGAAACGCTCTCGCCCTTTGACGCAGATGACGAATCAGCACTGTGGAAACCTAACACCGAGCCTCCCAAATTAAGCATGGCAGCCTCAAAGCTAAGCCTGGTTCTCGTGCTTGGCTCATAAAAACAGGTTGCAAGCTTCTTTCCATCGCACTTGTGTGCATATTTCTCAGGATGAGCCTCTATATCATTTGCAAGATCCAGAAGCTTGTCCAACTCTTCTACAGAAAAATCCAACGGACTCATTAAGTGACGCATAATTTGCCTCCATTCTTTTTCGCGTAACTATTCCAAACCACACCACGCACATTCGCAAAAACGCACGTTACACGTGCTTTCCCGCTGCTTCACAGCTAATTTTGCTCATGAGTGTGGTGGTGGCTCTATTCGAGCCACCTTGAGAACAGAAAAACCTGCTGTTTACATGCAAGCATGACACATCAGCTTTTCCTGCTCTCAGTGGTTCTGAATAGTTAATTGTTTTTTACATTTTTTCTATCATATAATATCTCAGTGCAATATTCAAGTTGGCTTTTACACTTTTTTGTTGTAGAATATATGTCAGAATGCAACTGTTCTGAATGCTTAGCAATTGTAGTGAAGTTTTCATACAATTACGACAATTTCAACATCAAAAAGGAGAATAATATGTCTGTAAATGAATCACAAATCAAAAACACCACAACCGGCGCAATCGATGATGACGATGCTGTAATCTTTAAGGAGAGAAAGAGACTGTTGTTTCTCGGTCTGCCGTGGACTTTCACAAAATATACCGTCACACCGTCCTTTATCACTGTAGAGTCCGGACTCTTAAACACCACAGAGGATGACTGCTACATGTATAAGGTAGCTGATGTAAAGCTCACCACATCACTGATGGAGCGCATTTTTAAGCTCGGCACCATAGTCTGCTACACAGGCGACGTCACAAATCCTGAGCTTAAGCTCGTTCACGTAAAGCACTCACGCGAGATAAAGAACTATCTGCTCAAGCAGTCTGAGGCCGCAAGACTTAAAAGACGCACCTTAAACACTGTGGATATCGGTGCACACGGAGCAGACATGGCTGATTTGGATCATGATGGTATTCCGGATTCGATGGAATAAAATTTGCACATTGTACACTATTTAAAGGAAGCAGCTTCCGGTTAATCCGGAAGCTGCTTCTATTTTCATTTCATGCTATCTAATTTAGACAAATATCTTTCGCATATGAATAAGAGATTATTTCTCCCTGCTTAGTAGCAATATAACCTTTTTCTTTATGTGAATAGTTTGATATATCAACTGAACCAAAATCCTTAAATTTCAAATAAATGCGTTCAAGCACATTCTTTTCCTCATCGGATAAAACATCCTTTGGCATATCACACTCAGGAATCACCTGATGCTTTTCATATCCATTATCATAAGCCACCTCAATATGAGCCAAATGGTCTGCTGCCATCCTTCCAAAAAGCATATCAAAATTTTCAGGAACCGGGCCATATGGTAAATGCGCATACCTTAAGCCTGATATTGAAATACCATTTTCCTTATAAAAAATCATGTCTGAATAATTTAACAGCTTCATCAACTTTGTCTTTAACAGCTCTGTGCTTTTATTTGCAAAAAATAAAACCATTGCACACAATTTTTCATAATCAAAAGCTTTAAATCCATTTTCCTCACATGGAGTTTCGGAGAAAAAATCATCAAAAAACTTTCTATTTTCTCTGTATTCCAAATTCTGCTCAAGTTTTTCTACAATATCAAGCAAATTTGTCTTCTGCTTTTCATCAATGTCTATCTCATTTTCTGTAAGATATGACCTCATATTCTCAGGATTTTTCAAAAAAATCAAAAGACTATTATGAGCCCGGTCCTGTAAAGAACCATTCTCGTATCTGCAGATAGTCTTATCTCCCCAGTTCAATAATTTTGAAAAGCCTCTCTGGCTTAGTCCATACTGCTGTCTTATTTCTTTAATTTCTTCCGGAAGAAGAAGCTTATGCCTCCTACGATATTCATTGTATGCATTAATAAGAGTAGCATTATCTAATTCCTCAGAAAATAATTCCTCTCCGCACTCAGCACATACAAGCACCTGCGCGTTTACATCTATCATCTCTCCGCATACATTATAAGATTCTTTTTTTGTAACTATTGTAGTCTCAACTTCTTTTTTGCATTCTTCACAATATCTTTTCATTGACTCCACCTCCTATAACCTATGCGAAATCATCCTCATGAAAACCGAGACACTTTAGAATGTCTGTTCCATTTTCCTGCGTGATTTTTAGCTTTATGTAAAACAATCTTCCGGCAATATATTTTTTAAATTCCCATATGTCCCCCGGCTTATCCGGATTAAAGTCCTGCTTTGGTCCCTTATAATAATCCCTCACAACAAGTTCCAGAAGCTCTGCCTTTGCATCAGTGATTGTTAAACCGTGCTGTGCAAGAGACTGCATATTCTTTCTCCTTGGAACAAAATCATATCTGCCTGCTGAAATAAGTGCTTTTGCATTTTCAAGAAATATGGCTATATCCGATATGTTAGCTATATTATTCACTCCCCCACCTCCATATGTATGATATATTATTTGTTCTCATATGTCAAGAAAAATGCGGTCATATGACCGCATTTTATCATTCAATAATTAAAAATATCCTCTGACCACAGCCTTTCGCGCCACAAGCTTCTTAAGCCTCTTATACATCACGACTGCAAGCTCACAATCACCGGCTTCAAGCTTATCAGGTCCATAATTGGCCATAAGCACAAGACTCATGAAATGCTCAAAATCACTCCTTACAAGCTCAGGATAAGCATCCAGCACCGCATCAACAAACTCAGGCCTTGTGGTATCCATACCAGCGGCATCCACACAAGCGCCAGCCTTAGCAGCCAGCCTGCCATCCCTCTCAAGCAGCTCATAAAAGCTTATGAATATGATTCTGACTCTATCGCCCGGTGAAAGCCTCTTATCGAGCGCAAGCGTGCGTCTCTTCACATACCATACGCGCAGTATGACCGCAATTACCACAAGTAATATGCCACACACCGTACCAAGCAAAAGCTTAAGCTGCCTGATGCGCTTCATATCGGCCCCGGTACCCGCTGTATCCTCTCCGTCACGGTCAGCATCCTTGTCCTTTTTGTCCGCAATACTCTCCGTATCCTCTGTGTCAGCCTCAGGCATATCGAGATTGTCAATCGTACCGGCAAAGCCCGGAGTCGTCTCCACAGGAGTCCAGCCGCAGTCAGGCATGTAGATTTCCACCCACGCGTGCGCATTGTCATCCTGAAGCACAGCCATATACGAGCCGTCAGCCTGTCCCGAAAACAGATTGGCAGGAGCCGCATAGCCCACCACGTAGCGCGCCGGTATGCCGCAGGAGCGGAACATCACAACAGCCGCCGAAGCAAAGGCAGTGGAATCCCCCTTCTTTTTTTCAAACATAAAGCGCTCTATGTAATCCTCATCATCAGAAATCTTTGAAGCGGATTTTGAGAACTCACACCTCTCCCATAGAGTCCTCACAACAAAATTCTTCACATCATCAATCTTTTCATATGACAGATCCTGCTTCTGCGTATCGCTCAGATTTCCCTCAAGCTTCTTGTCCCACTCCTTTTTCTTCTTTTTGCAAAGCTTTTCGATGCGCTTTTGGCTCTCAGGCACATCGGTATAGTGGGTATTCACATACGACTCGTATGAAGCCTCCAGCTCATCAAGCATATTCCGGTGATTATACGAGCCAAGCGCACCTGCTGAGTCACCGCCATCGGAACCAGCCGCACCACTGCCTGAGCCTGCTGTGTCACCGCCATCGGAAGCAGAAGCATCCACATCCATCCACTTCTTCATCGTATCCATGTATGTGCTGTTCTCAAAGTACTCATACCGGTCATCCTGTGCAGTCTGACCCTGCACCGAGCAGTCACCGCCCAAAATATTATAGTAATCATTCAGGTAAGCCTGATAAGGCACATAGGTGTATGCAGTATTCGCATTGAGCCTCTCGACTGAGATTGTGCGTGAAGACACAGCTTCCTCACCTTCCTCAGCATCAGAGCCATCCCCATCGCCTGCACCATCTAAAGCTGCACCGTCCATACGGCTCTGCACATACATCATCCGAAGAAATGGCATATTCTGGATATAAAGGAGCGAATCACCATCCGTCTTCCAGTTTAGCGCCGCATCTGTCAGGCTGTCTGCATCGCCCATGCTCCACCTGTTTGGCGTATAGTCTGCACCCACATAGCCCTTTAAATAAAGAATCTCTGTAGGCTTCTCACTGACAGTCACCTTAAGCGACTCCACCTCATCATAAGCGGTACCGTCCACATCGCCAAGCTCACCGTCAGACACGCCGCCTCCAACGCCCTCGAGCGATAGATTGAGCCTGCCGCCTGACACCTGCGGCAAAAACCTGTACAGAAACTGAAGGCCGCTGCTCTTCACAGGAGCAGTCACATCAGACACCACGGAAAGCGGAGCATTTACAGCCGGCCGCACCACGAAAAAAGCTAAAAGCACCACAACAGCACCAAAGCCTGCACAAAAAGCCGCAAGCATATTGGCAACACGTCTGGCTTCCTTCACATTCGTATCAAACACAGCCTCATCGCCCTTGCCCCAGAGCTTTCTTCTCACGCGCACAGACGAGCCTGCATATGTACATAAAAAACAAAGGAGCAGCACAAAATAAGCTCCCTTTGAAATCCTTCCACCACTAAGCAGTGAGCATATCACCACAGGAAAAGCCACCAACAAAAACATGGCTCCATCCTGCCTCTTAATAACAGCCTCAGCCATCAACCAGGCAACCACAAAAAACATAAAACAAAAAAAAATGGTCGCCCCTGTTCCGGCATCTGAAATGAGAGTTATGCCACTTTGATAAGTCCGGTTCATCTGACCGGCAATACAATTAAAGGTATATAGTAAGCCCTTCTTAAAAGCTTCCTGCGCAAGCAAAATGCCAAAGCACCACAGCATGATGCTAAAAAGAAGGACTAAAAAGCGATATCTGGCTAAAGCCCTGTATTCAAACTGTCTCTTATACACATCTCCGAGCCCACGAGACATGCGC